>JGI24021J15306_10004798_pt1 | contig 15858 bp, 10 predicted proteins | sample Ectturendosymbi1_FD_15306 | JGI IMG/M metagenome (IMG submission 15306)
CTTTTTTAGTCTGAGGACTCAAGCCGTCAAAAGTCATCACGCACCCGTGACTGGCTGATAACAGCACTCATGGTGTACCTTCCGAGCCTCAGCACACAATGAGGCAGAGCCTCAAAATTTACTTCAATGGCTAAACCATTCTGGATGGCGTAGACCAAGGAAGGAGTTCTCAGTTCAGAGTTGAAAAGTGAACTGCACTGGATTGCCAAAATCGGCCTTTTTATATCCAGATCTTCTGGAAATCCCTAATTAATCATTTATTGGTTTCCCATAAAACATTACATCATAGCGTTCAGCAGCGCCTCCAGTGTTGAAAGCAGAATGAGGTTCTGTTTAATGTTCAGCATGCAGTTCATTCTTGTTTCTTGTTGCCTGGAACCTGGACTCCGTTTCTTTTTAATCAGATCAACATTTAATATGTACAGACCATTATAATGTGTCTGCTACATAAAGTATTCCCGGGCCGCGGTAAAATTGTCATGCATTGACCCCTCCGCGGTGACAAAAGGCTGGGGACCACTGCCTTAGGGCATATCTTTCAAATATTTATTTTTAAATAAAACATTTTTGGGACAACAACAATGTTTTCAGTTATGTTCAGCCTGTGAAAAACAGGGCCATCTTCTTCGACCCGCTTCAAACTTTTTGTGAATTATGATATAAAGCGATTTTAAACTATTGTGGTTCCATGAAAGATTGCATAGTTCGACCAACAAAATTGCCACATTTTTAGCCTACGAACTATAACCACGTTTATGTGATAGCCAACGACTGTCACAAAAAAACAGGGTATTTTACAAGTGAAGACGTTTTGGCGCCCCCCTATTGGACTGCCCCCCCAAACGCCTGGTCTGGATCCGCCACTGTTCCGACCTCAATTTGGCGTCCCCAAAGTGGTGCGCCCGCGGGCAGATGTCCCCCTAGCCCCCCTACTTACGCCACTGCGAGTGCATCCTACAGGTTATGTGACAGTTGCTCTGGCTAAGCCGTAAAAGCACGAGCGGCTCTTCTAGATCGACTGCAACCCTCGTTCAAAAGTACAAAGCATATGATTCCGCCAGTTTCACCGCCCTATTTTTGAATTTACTTGGGAAACACAAGCATTTTAACTGATCCTTTCTAACATTTCAGTTTAAACATTTCTTAATGAGATTTTATTTGTGCTACTGTGGCTAAACTGTGCTGTCATTATAAACGCCATGAACTAGAAACACCACTGATGATTACTCATAGCCGGCGCAAGTTAACCCAGAGATGTAAATTTTTAGCTCCTCTGACCATTTCCACCACGAGCTGCCACTGCGTAGTAGCAATAACCACGCGCGTTGTTTCTGTTTAGTGAACTCTAATTTGTGACACAGCTTTTCTATATTAGTGCTTTCTATTTCTAATATAGCGTACTTAGATTAGTAATTCAATGAGTATTTATTATAGCACGTCTGTAAAACGTATGCGAAAAGTACAGCTTATACTGACGATGTTTTGGTCGCAATTTCAGAACAAGCTTTCAGTGCCAAGCATTTTAAGAAAAGGGTAAAAAAGTTACTTGAACTAAGTATGATTAGCACAACCGAACCGAGTATCAGTCAAAGTGAGCGTTGTCACTGTACGTAGACCTTCAGCATAGTTGATTTTTAAAACCTTCGTACTTGTGGCTTAATCGCTACGTCGTTTCATGTGTTCTTTGTGTGTTTTTATTTAAAACTTTTCATAGAATTATTACACATCATTTCATTTTTCGAAAGGTTTCAGAAATATGAGGCATCACGCTTCAGAACTGGCAATTTACGTAATTTCCTTCAGTTCGAGTGAAACGCATTCATAGTGTAGAACGCAAAGACATGGCAATCAGCAGATCAGCAATCAGCAACAGCATTAACTTAAACTGATAGGTCTTTCACCTCTTGTCACGTGACTAGGCGAAATCCACAGGGACTAAAGAATGCAGTGTGCCCCCGGACCCGGAATTCCTCTAAACAGCCTTGTATGGGCCTAGTGTTTGAGGTAAACACGTGAATAAAAATATATATGCAAATATCTCATCAGGCGGGTAACAATCAATTGTATGCAACCACCATAAATGGCGTGCTACTGCTTCACACAGAATAAATAAATCCTCTCCAAGCTACATTAACTAATAATTACGAATGGCGTCAGTGCTATCGCCGCTGTCTGCAGGAAAGAACATGATGGTTTTTCAGTTTTAATAACGTATGAAAAAACTTTCGTGACCGGCTAAGTTGTACCAAAGCTGGTTCGATTCCTGGTCGGGTCATGCCGAAGACTTGAAAAACGGAATTGCGGCCTGTCCGACCTCATGCTCGTCTTTGATGGGTGTGCAGAAACGGTTTACTCGCGATGCCACGAGTGCAGCATTCATTAAGAAAGCAGCGGAGTTGGGCGTTGCAGACAACTCGTGACACTTTGAAAGGAGTACAAAAACGGGTATAACGAAACTAAACTACAACTAATTGATGAATTATATTCATTTATCTTTACCACAAGAAACTCGCTCAACACTAAGCAAGAGCAGGTCTGCGGCTTGTAATTAAGCCACAGACGAAAGTGCAACTTTACCACTGAAAACATCCACAAATTTACATAAGAAGAACACTGGTGTAGGAGGTGGGGCTGCAGGGGGTGCAACCGCACCCCCAAAAGTTTTGATTTGGTGAAAATCCGGGCAAAATCTTCTAAAATTCGGGCAAAATCTCTGAGAACCTTCTAAAACTCGCTGAAAATCTGAGCAAAAATGGCGCCCAACATATTTTGATTTCAAAATAATGGCCAAAAATTTGCCTTCCCCTACACCTATGACAAAGAATGTGCAACATTAATCAATGACAGCGAATTGCAAATGATTCATGAAGAAAGGCTTGCAAATGTGCATGGTAGGAACACACGGCATTCGATTGACCACACATATACATCTGGGTATGAACTGAAATATGTGAGTGTTGATTCTGAAGCAGTCGCAGTATGCATCATGAAAATTATATCTTGTTATCAAAGATGGTATAGCGAAAAGCACAGAATATAGTTAATAACCCTAGAACAAGAAATAAAACCTAAAGGCCTAACCCTTCCTGCGAAAAGTAATTTTTACAAAGCTACTACCATGCTCGCAGAATGACTGAGGGCAAATACAGGAAAAACTGCAACCAAAGTGTTACACGTATAGTTTCGGAACTCAGAAACAGTGTTTTTGTTAACCAAAGAAGATGTTTCGGTTTTACCAAAATTTACCTAGGTATAAAACTCACATTGAGTTTTAATCTTAGGTCGAGGGTAGTGTGCTCACTTGTTAACAACTGTGTGTGTTAGCAAACAAGGTTTAATATCAGCAAATAAACGAAATAAAAGCAATCACCTGAGGAAAGGTTTGATTTGTTTGGAGTAATATACTTAATTTTGCTATATCGCCGAAACAGAATTCCTATAATGTTCTGTCTTGAGAGCATGGATTTGAATGGATATTATCACATATCTTTCTTGATTTCAAAATTAATTAGAGTTTAGACCAGTGTTCTCAAACTCAAATTGCTCCGAGGGCCAAATGAGGACTTAGAGTAGTATGCATGAGCCGCATATCGTAAAACCAAAGTTACAACGAGTCGCAACATAAGAATCTAAAAACACGAATTTATTTGCAATCTACGCTTCTGTGACATAATAATTGTTTTTGGAACGACTTGCAAAAGTAATACTGTACGGCACTCTAGCTACCACAGTACCGTTTTGCAATATTTCTACACTCTGCAATAGAAATAAAAAATAAAAAACAAATACACAATTTTTCGGAAAGCTAAAAAAGCCGCATGCAAAGGTTCGAAGAGCCGCAGTTTGGCCACCCTTGTTATAATGTAATCCGAGGGCCGAATTATTACTACCCGAGGGCCCCACAAATGACGCCGACGTAACAATGACGGTACCTGAACCTTACTAGAAACAGCTTTCAGATCATATTTCCTGCGAAAGGTATCATGAGTTATAGGCAAACCATGTCAAGCCATCTCTGCGTTCATAAAAGAAACTGTTCACTCGCTTCCCGAGCACTTTTAAACACTAGTGAATAAATTTAATGAAATTATTTGAAAATTCCCAAAAAGCATCGCGGGCCGCACGAACCCGCGTGTTTGAGGGCCCTGGTTTAGACTTTGCCTTCTCCTCACTAAGCACATTCACCAAAGGTGTGAAGCTGCATGCTATTTCGACAACATTTCTTTACAGCAGCCTATTACTGTATTTTCTTTCGATTACTAATCCTCTTATTGTTTTTTCTCGGTATTCATTATCCTTTAGTGCAGGGGTTCTCAACCTATTTTCTCCCGTTTACCCCTTGCCAGCTTCCTAACATAAAATTTACCCCTGTTTTTTGTTTACTCACTAGCGCTGTAGAAAAAAACAAAGTATTGCAACTTCAGCATCTTTAAATTCACCCCCAGGCCCAGGGGTAAATTTAGCCCCTGTTGAGAACTCCTGCTTTAATGGTTTGAGTTCACGCAGCTTCAGTCAGGGCCTACGAGAGGGCCCTGCCCAGACTCGGTAGGTACTGGGGCCCGAGTGGATGAAAGTACACATGCTAAGTTTTTCTGTAAACAAGCCCAAAATTACTAGTGTAAGCCGGTTGCAAACTTAATAGTGTGTATTTCTAAATATTAGTATGGTAGCTATTTTGTCTATATTCTGATTACTATACAAACAAACTATACCGCAGTCTCGACGAGGGCCCCAGAAGCTAGGAGGTTATCGGTCTTCGTACGCCTGCTAAAATTTCTCAGAGGCCCTGGTTTCAGCTATCATCCTCCTGGTGCTACACAAGGTTCAGGGCTCGTATGTTCAGAAACAGGGTTTCATTACTGCTGACGTCGTTTGTAGGACGTTATTTTCTAGGCTGGTTCCGGTTTAGAATAAATTTCACGCTTCGGGAGTTAGACTCGTCTGTGACGTACAGTGCATGCAACTGTAACCTTAGCAGTTGCACAGGTAAACATCCGGGTACATTTTTCACGTTTTCGCTTGCTATATAAACCTGAAGGCTGTTTGCGTGGTTGATATCTGCAATGTAATTAATACGTCGCTGTGGTGAGACCGATAATATTGCACAACGAGATGAAGAGACCAATAAGAAACCTAAATAAATGGCACACACAACAAAATTTAAGGAGTAAGTGCCCCAGAATGCCCCACCCCATGGCTGCGGGGCTGGTCTTCTGTTGTGCATTTCATAATTTTGCACAAATGTTAGTGTACCTCAGCTTTTTTATAGAATCAGTAAAGCAAATTGAAAACTACTGTACAATTGTGAAATCATAGTTATCGGAGTTTTGTCAGGTTTTACCACTGAAGAAGACCAAAGCTTGCCAGACGACATGCACCTATTACACTATTAAAAATTCGGTTCGAAATGAAGCAGCGTCCTGTCTCTGTCTTCCTTTGAAAAATAGATCTAGAAACGGCAAATCAGCCGTTCATGGTCATAATTCCAAACAATGGCATTAAAACGGATTCTACAGAAAATGTAGTTGAGAAGTTTGCGTTCAATTCACGACAATGTTGTTGCGCCGCTATCAATTTCTTCGCATTCGTGTGGACCGGAAGTGGCATCAGCGTAAGAAGGAAGTTCCTCGTTTTGTGACTCAACGTAACCATCTTCCTCGCTATAAGGAGGGGAACTGGTCGTTCTCTCAACAAAAATTCTGTCAGGTAAGTTTGCGCTGTAGCTTGTTGCCGCTCCATTGCAGCGTTGCGTACGCAGCGCAACCGGTAAGCTGTGCTGACTGCACCATTCTGCAGAATAGAGTGTGTTGTAAGCTGGAGGAACATCCTCGACGGCACTCACGCTGGCATTACGCCGCGCCGTTGCATCAGCGGCCACTTCAGCATCTCTCGTTCTGGCCAATCCACGTCTCGTCGCTTGACGCTCGAGTTCAACGCGTCGCAGCTTCGAACGACACAACCATTCTTTCATCGATACAATTAAAAAGCCTGAAAAACGCCAAAAAAGTTGTAGCATTTTCAGACAGATAAACCTTTTCGAAACTCACTCCAGCTACAGTGCACTTCATTACATTACTTTGAATGCACCTACCGATTCTGNTGCATGGGCGTCGGATGCGGGACAGGTGGACTTTGGCCCTTGGATTTTGAAATTTGATAGTTTCCTNTTAAATTTTTCGTAGCAAAATCTTTTTCTCTTAGTTTTGAGTGGTAGAATGAAATTCAACATTGTAGGCCCCCCTGGAAAAAACCCTTTCAGCCACCCTGGCCAAACTCACTATTGCCCTCTGGAAAAATCCTTCCCACGCTCATGTTCTGATGCGTTGTATTAATACATTTGTTCGTTTTTGTCTTATATACAAAAATGAAACACTCTAGCGCACATAATCAACGAATTTTGCTCGCGATTCGCATGAAACAGTAAGTGTGTGGAGAAAATCATGTTGAAGAAGCGCGGCGACGATGAATGGAATGGACATGACGCCGCCGGTTGTGTGGCGCTATAACACGTTGTATGTGACCCGGTTGTCGAATTTAATGTGCACCTTTTTCAGGGTAAAAAGTATTGCTACATTTAGTGCAGTCTTCAATCATAACTGTATTTTACAGCAAAGGTGAAGAAATGTAATCAACCAGCAAAATTTTTAATGGGATTAATTTTTTTAATTTGCTATTGAAAAAGCTATTTCATATTAAATAAATTTGCTTATTAATTAAACTTCTTCGCCTTTGCGGAGACGAGTTACTTGAAAACAGATACGTGAAAGTCCGTAACATCGCAAAGTTATGAAAGCAGAGCCCAGCAGGCTGGTAACCAGCGGGCGCAGGAGGGGCGAAGCTCCCCCAAGAAAAATTTTTACTCTCCCTGGAAAAAATGTGTTGGACATAATTTAAAATATTGGACATAGTAGAAAACATTTGGGCCCCTCTCGGAAAACTCTTCGCCCCTTCTGGTGTTAAAACGCAAGGAACGAATGTCTGAGTGGTGGAACCCACATTGTTTTGGTATGTAACTAACTTTTTACAAATTGTTTGCAAGCAGAGGATTCGCACAGATGCAGTTTGCTAGTTAGGGCTGATATTGTAATTGCAATGGTTTGCTGAGCTACGTGTTTGATTTTCCTGCAACTATAGCCGCTTTTTTATTTTTGGCAAACTGTTGATACTTTGCTGCGCGCTCGGCTAACCGTAAATGAAATCTGTTTGTTCACAGTTTAGCTGCACTGGTAGAATATTTACTGTAGTTTTGTTTCTGTTGTGTTCCAGAAACCGTACCGACGGCAGGACCGGCCTTAAGCCGATGCAACCGATGCGGCTGCAATGGGCCCCACACCATGGTAGTTGGGCAGTTTGTTTATTTTTGCCAGATACTGCTTGCGCACGAGAATTGTAGAAAGGCTTATAAATCTCATTGTTAGCAAATAATGATCTCGTTTGAATGAACGATGAATTTCTTCGAATCATTATTGAACGTTATCAAACGTGCTCAATTCTCATGCTGAGCGTTATATCTGCACGCCACCACGTCCCACTTTTATGGATATTATTTTGTTGTTACTTAGTGCCAGTTGAAACTGAAGTATACATGCAGCTATTGCAAACAAGGTGTGTGGTGATTCAACTCGCAATGAACAGGTCAAGACGAATGTTTGTCGTATTAACTTTGATGGCAGTTCTGCTAACGTAACGTTGTTCAGATCTCAAAAAGATTTTTATATTTTGGAAAGTTTTTGGTTGGTTGTGGGTAATCAGCATTCTAACAGAGGCTTGCAGTTTTACTTTATGAAATAATTTAACACACACTAGATATTTTATTATTTGTCAAAATAAAATTAATTGTACCACATTGAAACAAACGACAAAAGATGAGAGGTTGGTCCTGTGGAGGCCAAAACTCTCATGTAAACCAGGGAGAAATTTTGTGAAGTATGCGCACTTTAATTTGCCTCCTTTGTCCACAAAGATGTTCGGCGTTGTTTGTCGGCAGTGCAAGTACTTTTATCATTTGCCACTATGCCAAACGTTTATTGTGATTTCCCTATTTGCTAGTGTAAATCGGTAGAAAAAGTACCACTTTAAAGTCCATGCGAGTTCATAAACGCAAAGGACACTTAAAGCTGCTCTGCAGCTTAACTAGGCAAGTCAAAACTTATGAATGTCATCCAGTGCACTCTTTCCTGTTTATATTGGGCGACTATATGCTTCTATTTCATCAATTAACCATCCGTAACATATATTGCGTTTGATAAATGTTTCTACCTCTGTGACGTGGTAGTTGAAAAATCTTTGTACATTACATTTCTAATTCATTAAAAAACAGTTTGCATTCCAAGTCCATGCATAATGAGTAGGGCAAGTTTTTGCAACTTTGCAACTTTTTTTACAGCTTCCAACAGCTTCCGAAATACTCAAAGTATACGTAGTTTAATGTTTTGAGCTGTTTCCAGGAATTTTATATTGCAACTTTTTCGATTTTTGTGTGCAACTTTTTACTGTAGTTTTTATCGAGTATTGCGCAAAATGTAAAAGTGTAATTAAAAAAATACTACAAAACTATTTCAGTTTAGTTCTACAGTACATTATCTTTGATTGCATGAAAAAGAGCTATATGACGGATTAGCTGCGTCTCAATGTTATCTATGACGAAACAGTTGGTTTGCAAGCTAGAAGTTTTACAACCCCACTCAAGTACGACAGTGCCCGAACTGAATTAGAGGTGGAAGTGCGGAAAATCTTGGCTTTTGGCCAAGCCCGCGCAAACGAAAATAGGTTGTGTCAAGTCTTTCGCAGTCAAATGTACGCATGAATGCAACTTCCTGCGCATAAATGCAACTTCCGTTGAAAATAAATGCAACTTTCTCACTTTTTTACTGCAACAAAAACTTGCCCTAACAATGAGGCATAATGAGTAAGTTCTATAACAGAGGTTCCCAACCTGGGGTGCATGTACCCCTAGAGGCATATTTGCCTATTTGAAGGGGTACATTCAGGCCCGTAACTAGGGGAGCGCAGGGGGCTTCGTCTCCCCTGAAAAAATCTGTTGGACATAGCTTAAAAATTTTGAGCCCCTCTCAAAAAACTCTTCGTTCCCCTGGTGTCCCAAGCTGGTTATGGGCCTGGGTACATTTATTGTACATTTGCAACAAATTAATTTTGAGACATAAAAACGGAGTCTACCTTTATAGTTCCGAAATTCTAAACGTTCTATTAAAAACTCAGTAGATTTTTGGTAATTTACTCAGCTTTTTTGTCATAGTAAATGTTAATGGGTACATGCTCATCTATCGAAATGCTAAACGGGTACATTGTCAGAGAAAGGTTGGTAACCCCTGTTCTATAAACTTAGGGCTTATGGGGAACTTTGGGCGGATGCATGGTTTGCTCTCCTGTGAAGTCTGCTTTTTTCGTGGATTGCGTCATAAAGTGGATAGTTGATAATGCGCCCAGACGTTACTTTTCTGCAAGAACGCATCTACGATTGTGGTTACCGAAAGCGAGATAAGCACTCAATTCATGTTAACAGTTTTCTCCAAGTAAGTTGTTATTCGAACGAAAGTGTCGTTCAACAAGAGCAAAGTAATTGCATTGTAATTTCAATACGCTTGTCAGCTCGGTTTGATTGACATACCGAACTTTGCTCTTGCGCTCGCCGCTTCCTTTACAACTTTCGGCTTGATTACGAGTGGTAACGGTACACTGTCTAATGACCACCACAGCAGCATGCTACTAGTCATAAATATGACCGTATCTGGGGGACACATGAGCTATGTCCACGTAGCCTGCATACAAATCAACTCCAAATTTGCCGTCTGTTTTGATATTCATATAGTTATTTTGTTAAAATATCTTCATCAAAAAGATCATAGCTTGGTTGTCTGAGCACAATGACGTAATAACACCACTGCTCAGAGGGGCCCCGCCCCTAGGTCTTGCATTGGGCGCCGCACCTGCTAGGGCNGGTCCTGACTGACAGTCGATGGCTATTTTAAGCTTACCTGGTGGTGACAAGGAGGGTGTTTGCGCTGTACCTTCCTGTGTCCAAAACAAATTTCTTTAGGGAATTACAGGCTACGGAAATGGAGGTGAAATGGAACTTGCAGCGTGCACAACAGGCGAAAAGATGTCAGGTGCACGTTCCAAGCTCGGTGAATGCTGCTCTCCACTAGCTCGCAATAAAGGCTGGTGTCGAAACAAATTAATACTAAAACAACTGAAGCTCAAAAATGAAGCTGAACTTCCCAGCATAGAAACTTTGTTGTTCTTATTATTAAAACTATCTAACCCTGACGGCGGTGCAAGCATGTTTTGTTTTCGCCCATAAAACATAAATCCACGACTGCAGCCGAACCAGTTTGTTTTTTAGAGACAGATGCTTGCCGTTGGTCGGTGAATCTCCATGAAAGTACAGACTGTTTTATTTTTATGGATAAATCAAAATTTCCAAAATCAATCCAAAGCAGTGTATTTACAGGCAAGAATTCATTAGTGGACGTCTGCCTACACTAGACAACTTACCTAAAAGAAACATGCCGATCCCTGGTATCAGAAGACTTTCACCGTATGGTGTTGAGAAATATATAATGGTGCAGATGATTCCAGCAGCAAGTAACACAAAGACTCCCGCGCAGTACGCTGCACATTTTAAGTTTCTGGTCTTGCTGCAACAAATCCAATTAAATACATTTAGCTCCACCTGCATGCAGCTGCGGGGGTTAGTTTGGTTGGTGTGGCAACAACGCTGCTCATAACGTCTGTCCCGTCTCCTTGTTCTTGGTGCACATATGATCTGATTGGAAACCGGCCTACATCTACGCGCAGTGGGGTCCATTGTGCTGTGCAGCATATTCATAGCAGCGTAGAGACCCACCAACAGGTATACTATTGCGTAAAGCCTACACCCGAAGGCACAAGTCTATCTGTGAAAGTAGAACACAGATTAACAATGGCAGATAGCGCAAAAGATTTATGCTTTTGAAATATTATTTGCATTCAGTGTTAATATTTTCGTATAAAATATACCTTTATTTCTTTTCGTATTTTTGCGTATCTATGCCTCGCATATCGCAATCTAGGCGGATCCAGATAGCAATGCAAGGGAACGGTTTCAGTAATATTTAGTAGTAGTGATTAGCAATAAGCTTTTATTTTTGACCAGCGAAGCACTAAAATTCGTATTGAATTACAGAATAGCAATTACAAATAGAAAAGCAGCAACGAAACGATATAGCACAGTGGTTCTTAACCCTTTCTTTACCACTCCCCTTAAAGTAAATTGCCGTGAAGCAAAAAAGACAAGTTTTGTTTATGCTCAACGTAGTTGCCGTAACGTTGCAACTTACGGTTTTCAGTTTGCCACTGATTTATTGGCATCTAGTGTATTGGACAGAATTGACAAAAAAGCAGTATTGCCAGTGGGCTCTGAAATGACAAGGTCTCATACAGACATGGGTGCCGGAACCTTTTTCAAAGTGGGGGGCACAAGAGCACGTCAAAAGATTATAGAAAGTTTTTGTGGTTTGAATTGGCAACTGTGACGTCACAGGTATTGAAACATGACGTCATTACCTATACATCATATGAAGGTTTAACTTACTACGCCATTTTAGACAAAATTACGCCACTGTGAACACCTGACATGCAAAAAGTCTGTANCTGGGGCGACCCAGGTCAACAGCGTCACTCGGGCTCATCATACGATTTACTCTGACTGAATAAAACCGTTCGAAGCTAGCGTCACTGAAATTTCTATTTGCTTTTATTCTGGCAGGCATTAACGCTGCTCTGTTACGTTAGTTACGTAACAATAAATGAGAATTTCTCGTAATACCTTTCCATTGTTGAGTAACGTACGTCACAGACCAATGATAACGCCAATAAGGCCTCTGCGTACAAAGCTCATTCACATTAGCCAGAGCTACTGGACAAGTTTTCGTTCGTATGAAATTATTTTGGAAATGGGAACCGTCCATGGGATTGGACTTCAAATGCAATGTTCTATAGTCTATACAAATCCATTGCTTCAAAAAACATTAAATCCGATAAGAATTGTTTAAAATATATTTAATTGCATAGGGCAGCTCGGACTCTAATAGATGAGCCTGAGTAAAGCGCGAGCGAACAAAGTCGAGAGAACACCAGAAGAGTCGCCAGAAAGTTTTAAATAGGGGGCTTTACTTTTGTTCAGGGGGGCTTGACATTCTGAAATTTGATGAAAGCTCTACCGATTTATAACAGATTCCGAGTTAACAACTTAGTGAAGTGGGACCGTGGGTGGTAGCACAAGTATACAAAGCAAGCAAGCTCGCGTTCACTGATATAAATCGTAATCGAAGACTGGGGCTAAGCCCAAGGAGCCCGTGTGCCGGAGTCACCACTGTGCTGTTGAAAACACCAAAAACACATTTAAAAAACAGCAAAAATACTACAGCATTGATACCTGTCTTAAACAAATTCAAAATAACAACTTTTCCACATCTTGAAAACAAAAGGAACATGACTGACTACTCATTTTACAACTGCATTAGATACCGGAATGCAAAGACAAGACAAAGCATATAGTAACTAGCAAGTTGTCTGTACGGATGCCAATTGTGTTGCCATTACAAAAACAAAATATAGCTATTCAGTGTTCCCAATGCAAAAACAAAAACACAGTTGAAATTAATCTGTCAAATATTTCATTTTGCGCATAAAATTCAGCAAAATTTAACTATTTAGAATGGTGTTAAAACACTTGAAATTACACCAACTTTTAAATGGTGTGGTACGAACTTTTTCCTACAGGCAAGCATGGGTGTTGGAAGCAGGCCCGTAACTCGGGGGTGAAATCCCCACCTGAAAAATTGTTCGCCCCCTTTGAAAAAATGTGTCGGACATAGTTCAAAACTATTGGACATATAGTTCAAAAAATTTGGGCCCTCTCAGAAAACTCTTCGCCTCCCCTGGTGTCCCAAGCTGGTTACGAACCTGGTCGGAAGAGGGTAGGGATTTGAAAATTTAAGCAAAAATGCTGTTTCCGAAGTTTCAAGCGGTAAAAAAACAAATTTCACCACTTCTGGACCCCTAGAAAATTTTGGGAAAAATCCACTAATCCCCTGGAAAAAATCTTTCCGGCGCCCATGCACACAAGCATGTAAAATTACACCATTTTTATGAAATAATGTGTTGTATTACGCCATCTGGTAACATTGTTCAACAACACCAATGCTGTAAACAAGCTGTAGCAGGTCGCCAGACTGTGCACGGTGTATTCTGCCACACAATTACGAAATCCTGCAATATTACAAATAATATTGACAAAATACTGCCAAAATTCTGCAACATTTTTTTCATTAAACGATTAACTTTAACAATGGACCCAATACTAACTGTGTTACTTAAACTTATTCAAGCAAAATTCGGAATTTAAAAGTGGGGGCCAGGCCCCCCCAGAAATAAAAATTTTCGGCAGTATGTTGTCAGGCCCACCCAGAAAAATTTTGGCAGTATTTTGTCAGGCCCCCCCGGTTCCGCCACCTATGCGTACAGAGACACCTTGTACCCAATTCGAGATCATCTGACTTATATGTTCCTAACGACCAATTCCAAGTTGAAGTCACGAAGAAAACAACACAAAAATATCTGTGTTATGCTATGTAAATAACATTGAAGAATCACTGACTTCACAATCTCAGCATCACCTCTTATCGCTGAATAATTTTTATCATTTGTATTTTCCATATTTTATCACAAGCACAACTATTTTCAGCTACAATTACGGTGTTCTGTTGACACAGGTTTAAAATTTGATTGTCATCCCAATTTTTACAAATACGGTAGTGTAATTTTCGAGAAAAAAACTTTACTTGTTCTTCACAAATTGGCCTCAGGTGGCAATACTGCGTTTGTTTTGTCAAAGAAGCTTCTTATCAAACTTGCATCTAACATTTTTGATTCCAATATTGTGTAATGGAAAAAGTGACGTGGTCACTATGTCTGTGAGCTCAAAAATCTATGTATTTGAAAATTAACAAACATTTTTTCACACTGGACTACCTTAAAACTAAAAGCATGTTTGTAACCCCAAAAATGTTCAATGACAGTATTTCAAAATTAACAAAGAAGTTTGTTTACTTTGGACTATTGTCAACAATTTTTAAGTGTTGGACTGTCATGATGAAGTTGTTTCGTAGCATTCAACGCTTTGACGTGTGCTGTCGCTGACGATTTCATATTATAATATCAGTAAATGTTGACTGAAATGTTGCGAAGTGCATCACTGCATTTTTGCAAAACCCTGCAACAAAATCACTAAAATGAAAGATTCCATTTGGTCGAAGAAGCAAGTCTTATTTATGCTTAGAACCTATACATCAAATAAATCTTGTCACAGAAAATAACCGGTAGGACACTCTCAGTTGCAACCGTGACATTCAAAACCTGTTCCCAATGCAAATTTTACGCAAATACTCGTTTGTTACAGAAGATTTATCTAATAGGCTTGCGAAAAACCTGATAAAGTGCTTCAACAAGTTCGCGCACAAAGACTATTTACGGAACACTGCGTTCATCTATCTAGATCAGCGGTGTCAAACTCAAATTCACAGTGGCTAGCAGCAGCCTGAACAGTCACCGTGAAAAGCATTTAAACCGGTTGGTTTATTGCAATGTTTGAGAAATTAATCTTTACAACAGCGTTTATGTAAATTTACGTTTAATGCGCTTGTGTATCTGAAACATTTTTCTATTTTTGTGACCGAGATACGCAATACCTTAATGATTTTTGATCAAGCAGCTACTTAAACGAGGCTCTTAACCTTGCAAGATGCTGCTTTTTTGACATGATTTCTAATAAAGATAACAAACTAATAGCATGTACTCTGTTTATAGACTTGAGTAAAGCCTTTGACTGTGTTGATCATAATAAATTACTTATAAAATTGTTTTACTATGGAGTAAGAGGAACACCCCTAAAATTCTTGCTTCTTATTTAGACAACAACAGGGTCAATGCCCTAAAGTAGCAGCTACCAAATCTTTTGTTAATGTAACGTGTGGTGTACCACGAGGATCTGTCCTTGGGCCTTTGCTATTCCTTATGTGTATCAATGACATTGTAAAAGCCTCCAACTTTAATACTGTTTTATATGCTGATGACATTAATCTCCATATCTCAGGGAAAAACCACAAAATTTTAGAAAAAGGTTAACAACGAGTTCAAAAAGATTGATCAATGGGATTGTGCCAACAAATTATGTATCAATTATCCCAACATTAATTTCATTGCTCATGAACAACCAAAACAATATCAATTTTTCAGTTTCTATTAATCGTCAACATCGAAATAAAGGAGCTTAAAATATGTTGGTATTATACTTGATGATAAACTCAGTTGGAAGTCTCAAACTGAAAAGCTGGCGACACAACTCTCCAAATCATGCGGAATGCTGTTCAAATGAAAACACTATACCAATATTTCAGTGCTCAAATCCGTTAACTTTGCCCTTTTCCATTCCTATTTACTTTATTCAATACTTAACTGGGGAAGGGCCAAGGAAACTACTTTACTCCCCCTAATTAGATTGCAGAATAAAGCTGTAACTATGACGAAACAAAAACAACTATACTCTATTCTAAGCACAAAATTTAAATATACCAAACTGATTTAATTCGTCAGTTATCAAATTCATGTATTCTTTTGATAATGATGAACTACCTAACCACTTTAATAACTACTTTTCTGATATTGCATCAGTCCACAAATATCAAACAAGGCTTGCTTCTTTGCAGAAATTTCGTTTACCCAGAATGAAAACGTCACTAGGTCAGCTTTCTTTAAAGCATATTTGGTTCGTAAATTTGGTCGGGTATTTCTAAAAAT
>JGI24021J15306_10004799_pt1 | contig 15857 bp, 12 predicted proteins | sample Ectturendosymbi1_FD_15306 | JGI IMG/M metagenome (IMG submission 15306)
TTTAAAACAAGTTTCCGTATTCCTGGAAAGTGCAAGTAGGGTTTATGAATTCATCTGAAAAGAATTATCGCTTTAAGTAACTAATACAGCTGAAGGTCGGAGTCGGGCCGGAGTCGGAGTTGGAGTCGGAGTCGGATGACGGGACTTCCGACTCCACAGCCCTGGTTACCAGTTCAACTGCTTTTTTTTCTTTTACCAACCAGCTGACAATGCAATACTGAGTTGCACGCATAGTCCTAGTTTTAAGATGTTTAGTTTAGATAAAGTGTGCGTATACGAATAACATGCTGCTTTTATTGTGCTTTCCTAATGGAATGTCTTATTTTGGATAGAAAGAATACAGAAAGTTGACGAGAGTACATTTGATATTTTGTTGTTACGATTTTTTCGACTTTATTTAGTGTCGTTAAAATCTCAGACGTGTTTATCCTTCGACCAGATATTTAGATTTTACAGTACGTTTATGAAAGAGTAGTCTCTATGCAAGAAATAGTTTATAGCAAAAACCGATGATCCTATACTAAACAATTAATCCTTCATATAGCTTTTGAAAGCTGAGTTTCGTAAGTTAGTTCTCTTCTTGTAAGTACTGCACTCGTGTTGATCTCAGATATACAGCAGGATTCCATCAGTGCATAGAGAGTTGTGACGAAGACTGATAAGTCCTGCATGTCGTTTGTATTGAAGAACTGAAATCTAAATCTTGACTCAATTCTTCTGCCAAGGCTTTTGAAAATGATTTGTTTCACCGGACTGTGTTGAATTGGTTTTATTTCGCGGACTGACACGTTCCACAAGTAGTCGCAGCCACAGAAGCAAAGTTCGCCAAATAAGAGTTTGAGATCGCGGCGCACAAATGCCTTGATCGTGAACACAAAGACAAGAGCATATTATTTGGTATCTATTGAGAGTCAAAAATGAACTTTCCGAACTATTCCTGAAACAAGGTTTTTGCATCAACTCGGTTGCCGAATATTTCTACGACTTCAATCAAAAACCTGGCTTGACAAGCACTAGTTTTTTCGTGAAAAAAGGGAAGTAGCAAAGTGGTGAACACAATAAAATGTTAGACAGCAAAACAAAAACAACTTCTTCGGCGACCGAACAACTCATACCTTTTACACCTGGAACGGTCAGATATCGTCATCTTCAGCTAAAATAATTACAGCAGCAAACTTTTCATTGTGTCTGTTTCGGTTGAATGGAATTCAGTTGTTTATCTTTGCTGTCTTATGTTTTCATTTTTGCAGGAATGAGGAAGCAGCAAAGCACATCTTATGCTTTTCAAACATAATTAAAATTCAATAGAATTTTAAGGTTGGAACTCATAATGGAACTTCTTATGTATCTTACTGATCGTAAAAAAATAATCTTATGTATTCCTTACTGATCGAACGCCGTTCCACGTTGGCCACTTCGTCCGTCGCTGCATCTGGAGGAACGCCTATTTGATTAGCATCATTCAGAATTTCCTAGGATAAAAACAAAATTAGTTCTTTGTCGCAAATACAGCGAGTATAGGAAAACGCACATACAGGATGTTTGTTGAGTTTGGAAGTGTAGCCTGATAGAGTGTTACAAAGACACCTATTTATTAGAGTAGGTGCAAAACTGAGAAAACAAGGCAATGGATTCGTGATTCCGTAAAACGTTTTTGCATGGTCCGCAACGTGCTGAACAGAGTACTATCTGAATTATTTGTATGCGGCCTTAGCTCTTACATTTCACCTATGGAAACATTCAGAATTTCCGCTGTCATTTGATTGGCTCCAGGATACAGTTGCCTGCTGCTAGGACAACCAAGATTACAACTAAATTATGAAAAAAGTACTTTCTCGATTTACTCACGGTAAGCGGTGAATTGATCTTGTATATCAAGTTTATCAAATGCAGAGATAGTTTGCCTGAGAATGTGTTTTGTTGCCTACAGTATGTTGATTCAAGTCTTGGACCAAAACGCGGGTTTTTCACTTTTCTTTAAAATCAAATGAGATCATTACATTTTTTTTTTAAGTTGAAGTCAAGGATATTGGAACAAAACCAAAACCTGCAATTAGTTGTAATCAGGGGTTTATACTGATTGAAGAGATCTAAGTAAAAACATTTGCTCAGCCATATGTGCCACAAACAATCGTCTTCAGCAGGAAAAACTCCAGAGTCACAATACATTTTGGGGTACAATTTAGACTGATTTCCAAATTTCAAGTCCTATCACCGACATTGAACGTTCTTTTCATTTTTTGCGCTGACCAGACTGATCATTCTGAAGGATTGTCTGGTCATTGAAGTATGAACAAATCACGTCAGAACACAGCAATATCCTACGGCCCGCTTGGGAACATGTCGCTGACATAAGCTTCAAATCTTTACTACACTCAGCAGAAGCGACCTACCTGTGCACTTATGTGCACACTTTGACAAAGCACCACAGCCATAATCAGAACAATGTTCTCCATCCTGGGAAGGACACCTCCGCAAACTTGCTATAGACTGTATTTACAAGTCTTTCGATGAGACTCCTTCTGGCTGCCGGTGTGTGAGCTTCTACGTGTCGATCGTTACACAATGACAGGAGAGATAACCAATACCATCCCAAACTCTAGCAAAGACACCTTGGCTGCGGGATCAACGCCTTGGTGCCAATGACGAGTTAGTAAGTGGGCGACGAAAGAGATTTTGAAGATACAGTGCTGCCATGTGACTTTACTGCGAAGGTTGTTATAAAAAATGTAGGGATCGAAGATGATTCGCGTGACAGGGGGGCGTGGTTGTTACAAATCCGATTTTGTGTTCAACCGTATTTAGCACGAAAAGCGAGGGCTGGCAATATGGCCGGATGGACAAGTCAGCAAACACTGTAAGAAGAAAAATAACAAAACGGAAGACATTTAAAGCAGTGCGATTGACACAGCAGAAAAAAGATAAAAAACAGAAACAAAAATGGTCAGCGAGCGTGAAACCAATTACAATCACAAATTGCAACTGCCGACGTCATACTTAAATGTCATTAGGCAATACAGATTACTGAGAAAATGCTTATATAATTTCATGAAAGTAGTTAAGGTGTACTAGATGAGTCTTTAGGTAATGGATTCCACATATTAGAACCTCTGTAGACAGACTGGCGCTGTTCCTCTACAGATTTGAACAACAGAATACTTAAGGTCCCTCTATCAAGTTGCCGTGCGTGAAAATATGATTTGTGCTTTGTTTCCAGATTTACAACGGTTTGGTCAAAGTATACCTAAAAATATACCTGAATAACTGCTTATTTACCTTTATTTTAGTGAAACAACATAGTGCCATATTACGGTAAAAAACTCGGTCGAGTCCCAGACAAATGTTTGTTGGGTTGCTGTAGGTTCCCAAACCCTGTCATTTAAGCATTATCACAAGATGTCACACAGCAAGGACACCAAGAAACGAACACTGGTGACAAACTAAGTATGGACATTTTGGACGCTTACGCTTTACTGAAAAGTGTGATCAAAGTGGTCAAGAATCAAAACCAAGTTACCCAGTGCTCCACTGAACGTCTTCACATCCGCACACAACGAAGTACTACTTAGCCTACTCACAAATGGCATTAACAAGGAACACAAAGATTGATCAAAGAACACGAGCATTGATAGGCCTATGCAGCGATAGCAAGAACATGCGCATAGATGGCACTAACACGATTACTTTGAAAAGACACAAGTACAGATATGTGGCGGTAGCAAAGAGCACACGCACGGATGGTGCCAACACGGTTTACTAAGGTGCTTAGCACCGTTACACAGGGCGTGATAAGTTCCATGTAATCCTATCCATATGACGTATGGGGCAGCGGGAGGCTGCAAAAGACCAAGGGTTGTGTGGTTACCCAAGGAGAAGATACTTATGGTGGACAGAGAAACAGCTGGTTAATAGAAATGAGTAAAAGTATGTTGCTCTGAGTATAAAGTTTTATAAGGGCAATGCATTTATACGATTAATGGAAGCAAAATGCGATGCAGGCAAATTTAAGTCGCCAGAAGAAATTGGTGATTGAATCAAAAATAAAACTGTGAACGTAATGGGATGAAAAAGTGAGCTCAAAATCTCGTGTGGGACAAGGGCCTCTTTGTCTTTATTGTTAATTACTTTCCACAGCAATGAAATCTATACTTGTTTGATTGCTGTAAAGCAGCGTCTTTAACCTGAAGATTTGTTCCTAATAATGTAACGTTTGTACTGATTATTGGCGCCGACAGTAGTTCATCTAGTGCAGCTATGTCCAACCCAAATGGCTTACTGAGCCAAAAATTAAGTCACTGTCTTAACCAGGGCCGCACATTGAATGACATATTAATGAGGGCCGCACATTGAATAGCTTACTTTGATCTTAGCAAACTAAATTTAGCTTAGCTAACATACTGAAAATGTTCGAATCCTAATTGCAACGGTGCAGACGTGATAAAGTGGTGCTGAACACCACCTGCATCAAAAATGTCAAATTCAAGATTATCAAAATAAGGACAGGTTGTCAGTATGTAGGATTCCTTTACTACAGCGAAAACCTAAATTGGGCCGTACAAAACTATCGACTGGGCCACATGCGGCCTACGGGCCGCGGGTTGGACATAGCTGATCTAGTGCTTTGACAGCACCAAGGAAATATATTCGTTGGAGCAACAGATTCTATATGCAAGATTTTAGGACTTAGGATGCGTTGTGTGACGTGAAATCAATTACCTATTAAACAATTTGCTCGATAGATTCATGTGTTTTTCACCTTTGTAGAGACTAGCAACCTGAACACAGATACGTGCAATTTCGAATCATCGCAAAAAGAAGAGACCAGTGGCCTGATTCCTCTACAGCTTACAGCAAGCCTACAGCCTTTAAAATTTTGGAACACTACAGTCGACTCCAACTTTGCAGCAAAGTACAGTAGAAAACACTGCCAAAAACAATTTCATCATTGCGAATAATGCGCTGGCGAAAAACAAACTCAATCCAGTGAAAGTTCTAATTCAGATTCTGACTCCAACTCTGATGTCACCATTGCCGACTTTTCAGCGAAGCGATAAAACTGTACGTTTTGCATAATTTTTCGCCCTAAGGTCCAAGGCGACAATGAAATAGTTCTCGTTTAGAATACTTGTCTCTTAAAGATCAACGATCCCTGGGAAATGTAATGGGGGAAGCTAAACTCTGTCACTTGGAATAAAAACTTTGCCAGTTCGTTTTGTGAAATATGAAAGTATGTTCTCGCAAGTTCGTTTCTCTTCACTTTTCTCAGTGTAAAGTCATGTGCAATTCGTCATACAGCAAAATCGTGGTAGGTTCACCTTACCATAGAAAGCAAAACCACAAATGACATCCAGATCTTATAGTCAGCATGGAAATAATACCATCAATGTTAAGCAAAGCCTCCCTGGTAGGAATCTTACAAGGGCAGCATTCACAACAACCAAAGCTCGTAGCCGTGGCACTCGTAAAACCTTAATTTCCTACCTAAACGGTTTGTTGCATGCTTTTTTCAAAACGTGACCATAACATCTTGAGGAGAGCTCACAAAAACTGAAAAAGTAAGGCACATGAGTTGACTCTATCTCGTGGAAGGATGTGAAACTATACTTTAAAAATTGATTCAGTCAGCACATTTTTCAAGGATGATAAAACGAAAAACGTTGTATATTGAAACGCAAGCGCATAACACCGCATACCACCGCATACCACCGCGGGTACTTCGTCTTTAATTAAGGCAAAATTCGCACTCATGTTCCATTTTATGGCAAACGTTCTGAGCAAACCTCAGAGTTTTTTCAATTTTGCAACTGAAGGAACTAGATATATCAGCCATTGTTGAGTAGTTCCGAGTCCAAATCCGTGCGTAGAACATAATTAAGGTTGTGCTTCTTTCCGTTTGGTCCACTTTTTCCTACAAAAAGGATTAAGTATGCTTTTAGCAAATTGACAAAACAAAATTGTTTTTCGAATCACTCGCAAAAATCAGTTTTGAATTGAAGAGAACTTTAGAAATGCAAAAAGTTTACCTTTAAATTGCACTATTCAAAACGCCTCCATCGGTGTTAAAACTTTGACCTGTTTTGAAATTTTCCACCGTCTTTTGCTAAATGTTTGCCCTAATTTTTTGACCAGATTATCATCTTACGACCCAATTCCATGAAATCTGTTAAATTTTAATATTTGTGTAAACTTTTTAAAACAGAGTGAACTACTTTGCTCGATCGACATGTAGCCTGTGATGGCAATGAAGTGATAGTTGCGATTTAGATTTTTGAAAATCTATTTAGTATTTCAGATTAGCTTCACCACCTCATCGCATATTTGTATATTTTGGGGAAAGTGCACTATTCTTAAGAAAACTGGTAAATGATTGTTTTTCGTCTGCTTGTTTTGCAAACGTTAGAATTAAGTGCTCACTGGCACAAAAAGAGCATAAACACTTGAATACAGCGAAAAACGATATTGTGACGCCAAAAACGACAAAAATATTTAACCAGAAACTATTTATGTGTTACTCACGTAGGTCAAATCAAAGAAACAACAAAACGAAGACTGAAGGAAAGCCTGAGGCTTTCAGTGCAGCTCCACGAACATTTTCACCTGTTTTTTTCAAATGTTTGCTAAAATCTAGCTTGGCTGTCTTATCAAAGCTTCCTTCCGACAGAGAGACCTTTGTTATATGAAGCGGAAACACAGCGTCGAGCCGGCAGATTAAGCCGACCGCAAGCTAGACAATCATGCCTGACCATAACAAGTCTGGTTGGCGTCTATAGTCTGCTGCACATCGGCATGCTCTAAATATCGTGAGGCGAGGCCATCTTTAAAGTGACCAGCCTAAAACTGTAGTTGATATAAGTTCTTCGTTGGGATTCCGACAACCCGTTTTTGAAGCTGCAAGGTATCGAAAAACACGTTGTAAGCAAACTAGTAGATTTAGTCCCCTCAACAGCTTTTGCAGTTGTTACATGCGCTTGATGCGTTAGTAGGAAGCTTTTCCTTGTTACACTATACCAATGGCAGGCTGTGCAAAGCAGGTGTGCCGCTATATGCTGATAAATGCTGAGCAAGGGAAGGTAGTCGACTAGCAGCAGCCATGCTCAAGAGACTTCCTACAAATTTAATGCGCCTGTGATTTTCATGCAAAGTTTTTTTACGCTGTTTAAGAGGAACTAACCAACTTGTGGGGTTTAACCACAGAGCGTAAATTCGCCGACGTGAGCAGTTTCATTCCAAAAACTTCGGCTACACCTGAAAAGTTGGGCTACACATTGGGCAGCCCAAATAGCCATTAATTTCGGAAGAAGATACGGGCTACGTTGTTAAAAGTTTACCGAACACATAAGAAAACTGAATGCAAAACTGTTTAGTGAAAATGGAAAAAGAAGGAAGAAAATTTTTAACCCAAACCACGCATGCTGGCAATGTTGATTGCAGATAATTTTGGTATGGCTGTAGTATTTCAAATTTCAGAGAACATCTTTGCCGAGCTTAAAGGCTTTGCTTGCACGGGAAGGTTCATCTTCGTGGCGAAAAACCTGGATAGCTTTTACGTTTTATTGGTAGTCATTGCAATACCTTGCACTTTTAACTTGATTAATGATTTGAGCAAAGAACTTGTCTTAACGTTTGTATCAGATTTCTTGCTTTATGAATGCCTACTTGTGAGGTGGTTTTTCATGAAGCCATTGCAAGCACAAGTTTGCTAACTGTTCTTCACAATGCGTGGAAAGGTAATAACTTTGCAGCAATTAGTTGCAGAGAGGTCATTAGCTATTTCTTGTCCACCGACATTCCCTTTCTTCAAGAAATCAACATCTATAAGTTTCGACATCTTGTGGAACGCAAGCGTAAAATCAACCGATTTTATTTTTCATTTGGATTAAACTTAATGAGAATCCGCAACTGTGCAAGGCAGTGAAATAATTGTATTGGCCTTTACGAAATGATTACAATACTGCAATGATTTTGGATGATTTTTGAAAAATGTTTCTCGGTGTAGGTGGTGACAAAAATCCAAATGGAACAGTTTTCAAGAGGCAACAATTACGCTTCCCACTCAAAACAGTTGAGGAGTGAGTGTTTTGCTAACATACACACATCTCGAGTTGAGTCAAATAGATTTTGAATTATGTTTCCTCACAAAATTTTTTTTAACCTACTCGCCATCAGCTTTCGTGCGTTTGCAAGAAGGTTCAAGAGGAGACATTTATTTTAGCACCTTCTGATATTTTTATCGCTGTGTGGGCTAGTTGCAAAAAAAAGTTCAAAAAGTGTTCAATGCTTTTCGCAAAAGAGCTTGTTCATAAACATTATAAACCAATAAGCATAAGCGGAATAAACTTGCAGCACAGAAAAAAATTCACAAAATTCAGTAGATTCAGTAGTTTCATGTTTATCACCTTGTCCTCCGTCTATAAAGGGCCAGGAATGTTCCTAACATAAACGCCCAGGAAACACCATGAAGGCCAATCCCAAACATACAACCAGGCCCGTAACCAGGGGGGGCGAAGCCCTCCCTAGAAAATTTTTTGCCCCCCTGGAAAAATGCGTTTGATATAGTTTGAAACTATTGGACATAGTTCAAAAAAATTGGGCTCCTCTCAGAAAACTCTTCGCCCCTCCTGGTGTCCCAAGCTGGTTACGGGCCTGCATACAACTATTTTTGCAAACTTAAAAGTAGAAAAACTTTGCATATTGTTTCGTAGTTTCACCTCGTAATATGCCATTCAAGGGATGTTAACAAGATTACACTGTAGGGTTGCATGTCAGCTTGCCATTTTTGCTCGTGATTACAATCGAAATTTGCACACTATATTTTTTTACAAACATAGAATATAAAAAATGCCAAGATATGAAGCTATGCTCGAATGCATAAATTATTTTTCAGTGAAGTTCTTCAAAAAGATGCAGAATTGCTCAAAAGCCTCAAATGAAGCGTGAAGATGCTCTCAGCCGCAGTAAAAGACTCGTGATAAAAGTGGTAGCCAACGGCTATCAGGATATTGACATAAAAGTGCTTCTGGAAATGTAGCTTTTACAGGCGACTATTTTGAGACAACAAGCCATTCCAAAACTCTTTTCCCTTCTGTTAGATCACTGGAAGTGTAACATTTCTTATGAAATGCATATAACAACACCGCTCAGATGAATCACCATCATAAAATTAAAATTAAGCCACGGGAAGCCATGAATCACGTATAAGTTGCAACAAGGACAACTTTCAACAGCATATTTCTAATACCGCTAACTGTGCACGTGAATATGATTCATGTTTTGGAGCGAATAATTTCCATTTCTAGTGCCGGCGAGGATGCGCGCTATTCTTCTGAATCACGGATGGTAACAAACACAAAGGGAAATTTTAGACGTTATTTCGACACAATGAATGCTTGCAACTGGACTTTTTTGCTATCATTATCTGTGATTGGTTTGCATGTAACAGGTGAGATGAGCTTGCGCTTCTGTAACGTACAGTTTGAGAACCAATCGGCTGAACATGGACAACTTTCCTGCTGGATCTTTATAAGGGGCTTTTAAATACCGAGTGAAAAATGTTCGGTTTCATTCAGCTGTAGGCTTAGCACGTGCAAAAGTCGTAACATGTTATGCAGCACCAGTGGTCACATACAAGGTGCGAGAAAGCAGAAAATCTTCTGACAAAAGTTTGTGTGTGTAGGAGTTGGTTCGATCCCGTAAGAAGAGAAGTCATAGTGAAGTCTGCCTAAAAACCTAAAAACGTCAGACTAAAGTCTAATAAAAAATCATAAAGCTAGAAAGTGAACTAAAGATTTGCGCTGGGTAATATAAACAGCAAACAGCATTCAGGGTAACACACTGAAATATCAAAAAAGTTACAGTAACAGAAAAAGAAGTTAAACTGGAATCTTTACTTGTTTGCAGAAGAATGACAAACAATGAACATTTTAGGTAAAACCAAGTGAAAATGTTGATAAAAGTTTTATGCTTTCGTCTTGGTATCCTATCAACTGCTCCCTTAGTGAAATCTGATGGCAGTGCTGCGCATAGTGTCGATCAGTCTATTTAGCTTGATCGTTTCGTTTATGTGGAACGGCAGTTTTGCCTTCGCTGATGACGACGTGGATTCAGACTCAATCAGAACAGAGCTCATGGGTTTCCCAGAACACTCAAGAAATTCCAATACTGCAAACGTCTCTGAAAGCACCCGGAGACCACAAAGGCTCTCACAGGACACTGCACTTACGCGAAAGAAGCCGCCACCGAGGGCGTTGTCTCCTAAATCAGTGCAAGCGGACGACCGCGGCGGACTAAGGCTAAGACTGTCACGGCTGCTGGGTCGAAATCAGCAACTTTCACCAAATGTGACTTTGTCCCAACTGAGTGCGCTGCTTCACAGGCAGCGAGACTGCTTCAAATCGGATGGTCAAAGCAGACTTCAGTCCAACCGACTAGGAAAACACCGCCGCCACTTTCATTCGAGAAAAGCGAAACGAAATTGAAAGGTGGCAATAAGACACATTTGTTTATCATCAAAATTTCCTTTGGCTAGCATCTCCTCAAAAGCTTGATTCACCGGCATTTCGGGTTGGCGGACCAACTTAACTGCATCCTGTTTTGTAGAAAAACAAAGCAAATATACAAAAGATAAAACAAAAGCTGTTTGTAGTGTTGATAGTAAGCGTTTAATGCAAGAGATTACGTGGAGAAATAACTACTGAACACTCCTTTTGTATCACAAAGCTCAGTTGTGATTGCAATCAGAAAACTTTCGAACTCTTGTTCACGCACCATATTTGTACATGAGAGAGATTTGCTTGAAATATCTGCATTCAGATTATAAGCGATTGTGAATCGTTCGAAGTGCATGAGTTATGCTAAAAGTCTTGAGAACACATCTTTTATGAAACAAATTGTTGACCTACATGCGAGACTTTGCTCGTGTTAATATTACTAAATATTCTGATGGTATTGGCAGTACTGAGAAACAAGGTTTCTTATTGCCTGCAAAAGTTTCCAACGAAGAAAAAAGAGCGAAGTCGTGGCCTCAGAAACGTTGGTTTATTCTTATTTCTACACTGCTATGCTCCATATGCAAACGTACTTGCCGCACGTTTTACATTTTGTGTTGACAAAGCATTTTAAAGCAAAAACTTCCAAAAGTTTATTAGCGTTGATCATAACTTTTTAAATGCGTTTGCTTTCGGAAACGATTACCATTTATTTACCTGAGAACAACAATATTAACAGCCATGGCTATCGTTTGCGTAATCGCAACATTTAAAAGAACAATTAGAAATGGCAAACAGTTTTGTAAATCAAGGCAACACTTATTTTCATTTTGTTGCAAACTAAAGCAATAGCTTGTAGGTAATTGGGCAATTAAAGGGAATGAAAACTTGTAACAGAATACTTACTGCAATACACGTGGGTATTACGGTAGGTTGCCTCCTGTATCTTTTTATGAACGCTTTTTTGGATAGAAAAAAAAAACGTTTAAAATTGTTGCTCTTTCTCTGAAAACAACTCCATTCTAAACAAAGTAGTTTTTTTTAAACAGCTGATATTCATGTGCATCTTTGCATGTATATGATGCAGTAATAGTATAAGATATGCCTGCTTATAAACTTTCAAATTATTTTTATCTTTGCCTGAATTTGCTACAAATTCCACACTGTGGGAGGAAAGCAAATCCACACTGTGGGAGGAAAGCGGTATCGCTAATTGTCTAATTGATCATTTGCTTTTGTTCTCAACTTTCGCTATTAGAGCAGCTTAAGTTTAAAGTGAACAGCTTATGTTAAGTTAAATTTCAACAGTTTGTGTCGACTTTTTTAAATACGCATGAGGTTTCTTTGCTTGTTTGATAGCAATAAATTCAGGCCAGACTTCATTGATGTTCTGTAGCTTTACTTATAGTTTCAACTAACGTAGGATTGGTATTGCGATAAAGTATTCCGTCTCTTGCTTCATCTGCATATTTAAGTTGAATTATACAAACTGCGTTTTCTCAAACCGTTGTTTACATATCAAAACTGCGTAGATTTATTAAAGCTCCCTGAAAAGACGCAGCAAAGACCTTTAACTGCTCGCACTCTCTGATAACATGCGAGAAAAATATTTGAAGACAGTGACCCCGTACCGGACAATGACGAATCACAAGTTACCCACTTGCAGTCAAATAATACCTTCAATATGTCTCCATAAATATGCATCATCTCGTTGGCAAACGGCAAGGAACGCCAAGCGCTGACCACATATTATACAAGTGATTAGAGATTTGGTGACGTATACCGTTATCTGCACGAAAGAAAAGTATGTCCATACATCGGCTTTGACTGTAGTTTGGTTGCAGGTATAGACCGGGAGCCCAGAGGGTCCACTTTAGCTGGAAAGTTAACAAAATTTTAATGGCATTATGCCATGGGGTGTAGCTTCCTGTACAAGGAACTGATGGTCTGGCGTGTCACACCTGGCGGGTGTGGTCATAGGGTGTGCTTAACGGCACCCCTAAAATTGAGCTAGATCAGCTGGAAAGGTAACAACTTGAAATCCGTTACAAGATGTCCAGAATAATCCCAGGAACCATAAATGGCCAATGCCAGACATTTCAAGTGGTGGGACACCCCCGTCAGACAACCCCAATGTGGCCATCCCAAAATTGAGCTAGAGCAGCTTGGAAGACCACCACTTGAAACCAATTGCAAAATGTGCAGCATAACCCAGGAACCAGGGTTGCCAGAGGTTTGAGAGAGTTTATGTCATGGAGTATGTCACCATGGTGAGGTTTTACGGGCTTAAAATCCCCAAACTAAGTTTAAGCCCCTTAAAATGTAAATGAAAACACTAGAAAAAAGTTGCTTTTTCGCAGAATCGTTTTTGATTTGGTCGTTTAAGTTAATTTTTTCAAACTGTTTCTGAAATTGCGTTACAGCGATATCGTCGCGGTTTGCAGAAAAATAGAGGAACTGGGGAGATTACCACACTTTCCTCTTTGACCCAGAATTATATTGCCTGATAATTTTTATGTTTAGATGTTTAAATTACTAACCTGCCATAATTTCTGTATCGCACGTATAAGCTATAAATAGCAACACATCTAGAGTAAGGTCTGCATGGGCAGAGACTGCGTAATGTTAAAACTTTAATCATAAGCATTAAAAATATCTTAGTTTTGTGCAATACAAAATACAAAAAGGCTGTCTGGGCAACACATGATAAACTTTGCGCAAAGCAATCCCTGCAGTGACTACAATGTTAAAATACAAGCCGCAGTTTTGTACACCCGCAACTATAGGCATGTAACAAACTTGGCGTTGAAAACTCCAAACAATGAATGTTGAGGCTTTGCGTTCAAACGCGTTTATTACATCGCAACCGAATAAAAATTATCAGGAATATAATTCTGGGTCAAAGAGGAAAGTGGGGTAATCCCCCTGCTCCTCTATTTTTCCGCAAACCGCGACGATATCGCTGTAACGCAATTTCAGAAACATTTTGAAAAAAATAACTTAAACCACTGAATCGAAAACGATTCTGCGGAAAAAGCAACTGTGTTCTAGTTTTTCCATTTATATTTTAGGGGGTTGAAACTTAGTTTGGAGTTTTTAAGCCCCAAAACCTCGCCGTGTTGATATAGTCGGTGACATAAACTCACTCAAGCATCTGGAAACCCTGGTTCCTGGGTTTATGCTGGACATTTTGCAACAGGTTCGAGGACGTACCACCTCTTAAGATGTCTGGTATTGGAAATTTATGGTTCCTGGGTTATGCTGGACATTTTGCAACAGGTTTCAAGTGGTTACCTTTCCAGCTGATCTAGCTCAATCGTTGGGGGTCTGGCGGGGGTGTCTCACCACTTCAAATATCTGACGTTGGACATCTTGTGACAGATTTCAAGTTGTTACCTTTCCAACTGATCTAGCTCAATTTTGGTGATACCGTTAAGCACCCCCCATGGCCACACCCCCAGGTGTGACACGCCAGACCATCAGTTCCTTGTACAGGATGCTACACCACATGACTTGATATTATTAGAAAGTGGTTACATTTCCAGCTAACGTGGACCCTCTGGGCTCCCGGTCTAGTACAAGTTCATTTTTTGTACTCGGTTGTGTCTTACTTTCGTTGCGTCACCAGTGGACTGCTGGGCCCATGTCAGGTTGTTTGTACCGTTGCAATGAATGCTGCTATGCCAGCACCGCGTGTGCTCATTCCTCAGCACTGAGCACGAGGCTGGACATGGGCGACAGAAGGATTTTGAAAGTTTTAGCAAAAAAGCGTTGTTTTCTTAGTTTGGAGTAGGAAAAACAAACTTTTGCCATTTTTGTCCCTCCCAAGAAAAACTTTTGAAAAAAATCCACTAGTGGCCTCTCCCTGGAAAACAGTTTGGCGACGGCCATGAGGCTGGACATGCCGGAAGTGCAGTTTTTCAAGTTTGTATATATGACCCGACTGCATTCGAACCACAGCCTACAAGCTTTTTGGCGCGTGCTCAGTTAAGGTATATTGGCGCAAAAAATATGGAAAGATTGAAGCATCGTCTTGGCGTTATGCAGAAAAAGCATGACGCTGTACCACGTCGGCGAACAATTATTAGAAGCTGAAAAGGCAAATTTTCCGAAATATAAGATGCGAGTAACTGTTGATAACACCTTGTCTCTTTGTAAGGAGTGCCCTCTGAAGGATCTTCTTGGGTGGTCAACAAAAATGATCAGATAATCGCACGTCAGGTAATCGGATTGGGCTGTGCTGTCATTCAGCTGGACGTAGTCAATCTCACACGAAGAGTTTCATACTAAGAACTTTACCACGGAGTGGGCCACGGAGCTGCAGTGGATGAAAAATGCGTTAGAATGCAGTTAAGATATCTAGATATCTAATCATTACAGGGTGGCGACACATAAGTCTATGATCCTTACAGTACAGCTCTATTAAAGATATAGAATTCCTTTTGACTTCTTCAATATTCAACAACAAATACAACTCAGTCTATATTTGTTAACATTTTAGGCATTTGGGATACAAAATGTTATTAATCTAAACATGTGCCATGCACCAGGAGATTAACAAGTCCGGACATCAGCAAAGTTTATGCATGCGTATTTCGGCCAGTAAAAACCCAATGCGCACGCTTATCAAGCATATTTCACTTAAGGTCATGGTAAAGTTTACCAATTTGCGCAAAAGAAAGAAAACGTTCAGCGCGGTGTACATGCTTTGACCGGTCTCATGTTTGCTCCTTCGGTAATAATGTTTTCATAATTGAACGATAGGATTGGTTCTGATTTCCTGCAATTTTTTTACATTTGCATATTTCATTACGACATCTCTAAATAATCGCCTTCAATTAAATGCCAATGATTTACGACCCAATTCCTTTTGTTAAGCTCGTTCAAAAATTTGATTGGAAACTACGAGCCCATTATGGGTATTGCGGGAAAATACTTATAATTAACTTGCACAATCTGCAAATGCTGTTCATGTTGTGAATTCATATAAATTTTCAGAATGTCTAGCCCCCCTGCACAAACATGAAGGCCCCGAATGAAAGACTTTCTGGCGGCGTTTCTGCCCAGGCCCGCAGACATGGGGGACATTCGGGGGTAGTTACCCCCAAACCTTTTTTGTGCCCCAACAAATTTTGTTGTGCTCAGAAAACTTTGTTTTAACCATATGATAAAACAAAAATCTTTCACCCCTAAAAATGTATTTTGCCCCCAAAACCATAAAACCTGGCTACGGGCCTGATTCTGCCAAATTGTGTCTGCAATTAGGATATTTTTATTTGAAGGCCATTCGGCCTCGCGACGTAACATAACGTCGAAAACTTTTTTATATATAAATCACGATTAGGGTGGCCCCTGTGAGCATTTTGGGGGGGG
>JGI24021J15306_10004800_pt1 | contig 15855 bp, 10 predicted proteins | sample Ectturendosymbi1_FD_15306 | JGI IMG/M metagenome (IMG submission 15306)
AATGCCTAACCGGGACATTTTGGTTGACTGACCGGGACGCCGGGACAAAGCCCTCAAAACCGGGACTGTCCCGGCTAAAACGGGAGGTATGGTATGCCTACTGATCTTGCGTGGAAGATGTCATGTACGGGTGAAGTTAATGACAAAATTTTTAAATCTTTATCACTGCATAATTTCTGTGTTCACGAAGAATGCATGGCACTGTGGAGCGGTTAAAAGCGATATAGTTTCCGCCGATTGCAGACCCACGGAGTGACAGCATGTCTTCACAACTGATGAAAAATGTGTAGCAGTAAAATAAACAATTGTACTCCAGTTATGGTCACAGAGAGTCAGATGCGCGGTTAAACGCCTGAGGCGGTGCCAGGATATACAATTTCCAACCTGACAAATCACCACTGTTCCTCAAAAGTTTCATTTCTTAGTGAGACAAAAAATCTTTGTGTTAAAACGCCAAGGCATTACCGCATAACCTTCCTAAAATTTTGCGGCACTAATGAACAGGAAAAGTGTTATGTAAATCGGCAGGTCCACTCAAGCCGCAAGCAGTCAACGGTAATTCAAATATTGCCATCTGGACAAACTGACCAAATCAACTGAAGCATAAGTATCTAGAAAACGATACGGAAACAATACCTCGAGAAGTGTCGCGGGATTTACCAATGGCTTCTCACTTTTGTTGTTCAGTGGTTGTATTGCTTATTTTGTATTCTTGCTTGATTCTGCAGATTTCAACCTGTTTTGTATGTTTTAACATCCAGTTTATTGTTTAAGTCATGCGCAAGCTGAATAACTCCTTAGCGTATCTTGCTCATTGGCTTTGGTGCTGTTTTTGTTTGTCATCCGTGCCAAGTTGATTGCTTGCATCGCTCACATAATTTTCTGCCTTGATGAAGGTAGCTATGTGCATACTGCTGAAACGTTGACTAACAATAAGTATGTTTTAGGTCATCAGAAGAAATCTTCTATTTCTTTAAACAAACCAGAAATTTTAAGCCAAATCGCAAACGCCTATATTGCTTGTCTTGCAGTTAGGATTGTGAACGCATTTAAGAAAACCTTTTATGTTATGTTATGCCAACAAAGTTACGATATCCTATATAATTCTTATCTTCCAGGAGACCAGTAACTTCTCGTTTCACCTCTTCTACGCTCATGAATCCAGCTGACAGGTCTAAGAAAGCTTGAAATATCACTTGAAAAAGTTGATTTCGCCAACTTTTATTTCTGAATCTTATGTGTCTTGTTTCTTAAAAATTGCGATGGTTTTTTGTGCTCTCGTCAATGAAACCGCAACACAAAATCGTTAATGCGAACAATTCACGAGAAACGACACGATTTAATACGTAAACTGAGATATCACTGCTCCCTTGAACAACACACGCAATCACAAGTTCACAATTTCACAAATCAAAATACAACCAAAATCACGATCAAACGCTATCGCGACTCAGGTTGTGTTTTCCGCTTACTTAGGTTCAAGCAAATTTGGTTAGGTTCCTATTTGGGGTAAGACTTACCGAGAGATTGATTCTTTGGCTCGCACAAACCTAGAAGCACGAAACTCTCCCAAAGACTTCGCAAACTACCGAAGGTTCAGCTTTATCACAAGAGCTAGACTTCTTTCATCGAATCAAATTGACTTGAATTTTATAGACTGGAATCCCGTCTGAGCGTCTTACACATTTAAAAGTTTTTCTTTCTCATCTTTACTCTCGCCACTCGCTTAGACAAGATTAAGTTTCTAACGAAAAGCCCTCACCTTAGAGTGGCCAGCTGATCGACGCGATTCAACATCGAAGCTTTTTTTCTTTTCTGCTGGTGCTCGGAGGAAGGTTGTGTGACGTCACCATCACAGTATACAAGACTTTCAAGGTCCTTGTTTGTGTCCCGTGACAGCTAAATGGGATTTGATTTATTCGTGTGCTTTCCTATCACTTTACCGCAAATCAGTTTGAAACCCGTTTGCCTTTTATGCTTAGTAGAATGTCCAGGTTGTTTTGAGTTCAATTCCACTACAAACTACGCAGACTTGTGCTCTTTGCGCGCCGATGCTAATTCTTTTATTTTAACAAGATGCAGTACTGTATTTGCAGAGATAACCATAGGTATTATATAGATGGATTGTCCCATGTTGCATTGCTGCGAATATGCAATATTGAGCAAGAGCCTGACACTTGTTTTTCTGCGCGAACGCTGGTATGTGTGTGTTTGCAGGAAATGCGCGATTATAAGCGCACAGTGTGTGCTTGCACTATGGACATCGTGTCTGATTGCAAAATCAAATCAAATTAAATTACCTTGTGTCCAGCTCCAGCAGTGCCGGCTTTACTTTGCGTCCAGCTCCTACCATTAGACGAACTAGACGGCTGCCTAGGGCGCTGGGACAAAGAGGTCACCAAACAGGACCAGAAAATACAAGTATGAAGTTTACAAAGGGATTGACGTACTGTATGTAAAAGTGAATGGACATGCTGATGGTGAACGTAACACATATTCAAGCAGTTTATGAGAAGTTTGAGGTATTGCATTTTTTCAGGTTTGGTGCAGAAGGGTTATATTTTTCCTAATATTTTAAAGTTCACATTGGCTAGGTGCATTACGTTGCAATTTCGTGTAAATGCATTTTTTAAAAGTACAAAAAACGTTGTTATTTTCGTAATGCACAACGTGATGATACGTGGAGTAAAGATCTACGTATAGAAGGGAGGGCACTGGAAAGGATCTTGTCTAGGGTACTTACAGGTATATCAATGGCGTGACGTCAGGGCCAGCAAATCATGCCCTTGTCTTCACTGCATAATTTACCATCCCTCGTCTTTTCTATTCTTGATTTTTCCTGGCTTCCCCGCTTTACCGGAGTAGGTTTATGTCGAGACCGTCACTAAATCATCTTTCAGTCATACAGTGTAGTCACTTGAAATCCGCAGCTTGATTCCAATTAATTTATTTAATTCTTGCAATAGCAGTTTGTTTGCTGGTATGACACTCACACTGCACACAAGCCAGGTTCACTGTTCTGTGTAATGCAGTGATGAGAGCTTGTGTCCGCTCCTTTCCCGGTAAAAGTAGGTTGCGAAACTTGTGTGTGGATTTTTCTACTGTTGGTTTTTGTTGTGTAACAAGGCTTAAGCCTAGGGCCCCCGAAATGGCGGGTCCTCAAAATTTGGGGAGTAAGGAGAATTTCCAGCGTTTTTGTAAACAATTATATTTGTAGTTTTGTTTTGGTTGAACGCACGTTTTTCTACTATGCCGCGAACAAAAGATGTCCAGAATAGGTTTGCACAACTCAGAAAGTTCCAAGGGCCAAATTATCAACATAAGTTTGCCGCGGGCTGCAGATGTTTATTTCATTTCGATGTGTAGTAGGAAGAAATTCTGGAACAACAATTAATGATTTAAGGTCGAGCGTTTGTAAAATTTTCTACAATTGAGGAAGCTCTCGGGGGCCGCAAGAAAAGCTTTCACGGACCGTATGTTGTACAGGCCTGCTATAGAAGAATGAGCGCAAAGGATCGAAGTAAATCAGTGTTGCAAACTACTCTTACAACAGATATACCAAATCTTGTCTATAAATTCCCAAGCATGTACCAAATTTTTCTGCATCAAAAAACATAAAACTTAATGCTGCTTTTTTCTATACTTGATACTTCTTCACTTAGATAAGGGTCTCCAAACTACGGCCCGCGGGACAAATGCCGCCCGTAAGCCATTTTGTCAATGATTTAAATAATAATGTTGAAAAAAACAGCAAAATGTGTTTACGAAAAATTTGTTGATTTGGTAGAATATAACATATCCTGAAACAATCACATTGCGTAATACGTCCGGCCCTCGACATATTTTTTACTAGCTTATGTGACCCTCGGACAAAAACTTTGGAGACCCCTGAGTTAGATGATCAACAGTTGCTGTTGTGCAGTGGCATCATGAAGAAGCTGCAACCTCAATTTCTATTTTCTTGACTTTAAGACAGTGACAGCTTTATTAACCACTGGAGTATTCAACTTTCCAACACCTATAACTGCATATTTAGTTTTTTACTATTTTTGTGGTCCACTTCATTGTTCTGCTGTACACAAGCTGATTTGCAGTTTCTGACTTGTATTTTGCCCTGTTTGCAAAAGGGATACACCGCACCGGCAGAATCCTGCATTGCAAGCCATGCAAACTATATAAATCACTCTTCTCTAAATCTTATGATAATCTCATGCGCAACGTCTAACCTTAGGATGCACTGGCTAACGAAACACGTGTACCAGGAGCTACGTTCAGTTTTTTAAGAACCTTCCAGCTCTACTCGAGTCTAATTCTCTGCTTTCCGAAACTCGCATTGTATGCAGATTCACGTAACATTTTTATATAGCTTTAACACCACTATGTTTCTCTGTCTACGCTTTGCATGCAAAATAACTAATAATTTGTTTGGCTTAATGTCTCAACTAAACCCTCTGGGGACGTGCTTCAAATGCAACTATTTAGCCTCTCAAGCTCCAAAATAAAGCTATAAAAATAATAAAACCAACCAACACGCAATCTCTAGAAGAACCTTTCCAGAACTTAAACATCTTAAGCCTTCCCAAAATTTATACTTTACCAGTAGGAAAATTCATGCACTCTTATCACAACAAACTGCTTCCAAACCACTTTGATGAATATTTCATTCCAATCATCTTAATTCATTCTCACTCCACAACACTAGCAACTTCTGACAACCTATTTTTCCTAGAGTTGACTCTTCATCAGGAAAATGTTCCATTACCTTTGTTGGCCCAAAAGTGTGGTCTTCAGTACCAAATTATATTAAGTCTTCAACCACGTTTACGTTTCAATGGAAACTGAAGAAACACCTCCGACATGAAAAAGATACACAATTATGAACTTTTGCAATATTTCACTTATCCAGAACGAAATTCTGTAAATTCTAGTATTTTGTAATTCTGTGTATTTTGTCTGTATACTTACTTTTCGCATTTTCTTCCCTGTGCACACTCCATTCTTTTCAGAATGAAGGCCCACTCCATATTTTTTTTCTGTTTTGCTTTGTTTTATCTTCTGTATCTCATTAATCAGTTTTTGTTACTTTGTTTCTTTTTATATTTTGTTTAAACATATTCTCAACTACACCAAATTCCTTCAATTAAATTTGATCCACTGATATGTGTACATAGGCATGCGCTTTCATCTGTACATTTTCTTCACCATGTTCTGTGTTTGTTTGTTTTCCTAATTGTGCTTATTTCATTCAAATGTTGTTTTTCAACACTTCTCAAAAACTGAAAAACAAGGTTGGTTGACTAGATGACCACCGTGGTCCCTCAACATTCCTATATGACACAGCACCACTCTTTGTTTACACTGATCAACTATTGCGCCATTGCATTTTTATTTACTCTGATGTTCACTACTGTGGTTGGTTTGCTGAGGCTTCTTGTAGTGTTCCTGTTTGTTGGCTGAGCCGCATGAAACAATAAACCATTCCATTCCACCATTCTAACAAAAATGTACCAAATATATACCAAACTTTTCAAATATACCCAATCAAAAATTTATATACCAAGCACTTTCAAAATATACCAAAATTTTCAAATTTGGAATATATATATACCAGTTGGCAACACTGAAGTGAATGAGGATGAGCATTCTCTTTTTATGTCGTTGTTAATTGGTTATTGTTACGTGTAACGTGTGGAACAAAACGCTTGAATCCATTTTTCAGGTTACCCGAGGCCAGTGTGGTACTCAATAAATATACAATGGGAGTGTGGTCAGATAATTTTGCCGATGCCTCTTTCGTTAGTTTCACTGTGACTGTTTTTGTTCCTGACATCGACGAAATTCAGAATGAAGTAATATGTTTATGAGCGTTTATGACGGAATTCAGAATAATGTTTATGGTACTGACGTCATGCTTATTTGTATGACACCAGTTGTCGCAAACCTTCTAGAAGGGCCCCCAATTGAAAATAGCGTAGGGACCACGTTAATGAAAATTCGCCTCTGAACGATGAAAATTCGTCTCTGAAAATTTCGCCTCTAATTGGGCAGCGCAAAAGCCCCCTCATACTGAAGGTGGTGGTAGCAATTGCATATTTTGCAACAATTTTGACCTCAAAAATAAAAATGTAAATTATAGGAAATGATTCTGAAGTTTTCATGATGAGTGGAAAGCTTAATTTAATAATGCACCTCCAGATAGAGATGGAAGGAAATATGAAGCCCGCTTTTCACTTCAGGTATTCCAGAGCTAGCGTATAGTGATTTGCCAGAAATTGAGAATAAAACTGTGGAATGCTTGCCAAACAGCTAAAAAAATCATGCACAGAATCGGTCGTCGAAATCTAAAACTTTTTGGTCCAGTAGATGTAGTTGGGATTCAATAAATTTTATCGAATGAGCTTTGGCTACGTTGACAGTACAACAATATAGTTAGCCATTAACTCTAAATCCAACAAAGATTGACTGACTATCGGAAATATACAGGAAAAACAATTAATCCATTAGCAATATCAACAAAAATTTCCTCATTGGTTGCAATGGAAAACTATTGTAAATGGAATAGAAACATTCTAGCCTCCACACCTTTCCTTTCTGGTATGTCTGCGTGTAGCATGCATATCAAAACGACTCGTGTGACGTCACAAAACTACTGCCTACCCCCTCCCCCTTGTCACAAATCTGGTGACCCCCTCCCCCCAGTAGGGTGTGACATCATTTATGGACGACCTCTATGTAGCGAATGTTGTTTTTAGAATTAAACAAATTTTTGGTGAATAAAGTTACCTTCGTAGGTTTTACGTGGGACGATCGCCCCTCTTGTATTCGCCCCTGTCAAAAAGGCCATCAAGAGCAACTACAAAGTGTAAGTAGGCTACTCTGCTTGGAAATGGGCCCCCAACAGCAACTGTAACGTGCAGGTACTCTGCTTGGAAAGGGCACCTAACAACAATTGCATTATGCAAGTGCAGTACTGTACTCTGCTTTCAAAACGGCCCGCAATAGCAAATGTAATGTGTGAGTAGGCTCACTACGCTTTCAAAGGGGTCCCAATAGCATTTGTAATGTGTAAAGTGGCCTACCTAGCTTTCAAAGGGGCCCCCAAACAGTAACTGCAATGTGTAACTAGGTTACTTTGCTTTCAAAGGGGCTCCCAACAACAGTTGTAATGTGTATGTACCTTACTTTCAAAGGGGCCTAAAGTAACTGTAATGTATAAGCACCTTTCTTTCAAAGGACCATCCAACTTCACTGAGTTCTGGTGCTTCATATTCCATTTGGGGTGTCGAACCTTTGCGGGGGATAAGTAGTGACGGGACTGAATTTTGGGCCCCTGTGACAGCTGAATTTTTCCCCCTCCCAATTGGGGAGCATGGAGTGCGGCTGATACGGCTCAGGTGCTGGGGACGCACCGGCAATTTTAGGATGTGCCGAGAGAATGTTCTTGTTTACGTTTGCCAAGTACAGTCGGTGTGCAGACAATTGAGACCAATTCATTTGACGCCATTCATTTCAGACCACTTCAACTGAGACCACGTTCATTTCATGTGGTCTCAAATGAAAAGTCTCAAATGGATGTGGTCTCAAATGAACAGGTCTCAAATTAACAAGACTCAAAAGAACGTGTTCTCAAATGATCGTGATCTCAAATGAATTGGTCTCAAATGAATAGATCTGAAATGAATTGGTCTCAAATGAATAGATCTGAAATGAACGTGGTCTCAAATGAATGGTCTCAAATGAAATGGTCTCAGTAGTCATGGAACCAGTGCAGTCTGTAGGTAATTTTTCAAAGGTCGTGTCACAGTTTATTGAGCAGGATGGCATCATCATAAGCCAACACTTCTTTGAAGCTGTGACGGGACGCTGAAAGTGGATCTTGCCAAAAAATTCGGCGCTGGAATGGCTTGCTCAGGTCCTGGCCAGTAACCTAGCCAGAACCCAATCTCTTTTGGGAGGAAATATTTTAGCTTTAAGCGAGCAAAAATATTTTCTTTAGGACACCGCATCTCAAAGAACAAAACGTCAAGTTATGCTAGAAATGTGGGGGGCATGGCACCCTTGGCTCCCGGGGATACGCATGTCCAGGAAGTTTGTTGTCAGACGTTTGGTCGTAAGTGCTTCACACAAGGCTGTGATAAATTACGTCTTAACTCTATATCTGAGACACCAAAGCAGTGGCGATTCTAGAATGAAAAAAACTTGGGGGGAGCTCACTGCGCGGCCAAGGGGAAAAGTAGGGGGTCAACATAAATGTACATCCTGCATGCGTGGTAATGAAGATTGATTTGCTGTGATTAACCCTATCAAACCCAACATAGGCTTTCAAATCGTTTAAAATTTTGCTGCAGGCTGAAGGTGATCTGCTGTATATGTCAATCAAATGAACTTGAACGTAAAATTAAGCACAAAACTAGAGGGGCCAAGCAGAGGGGCAGCCAAAATCTGGGGGGCCATGGCCCTACCAGGCCCCCCTTAGAACCGCCACTGCACCAAAGATTTTCTTGTATAGCATATTCACAACTGTTTTTAACTAAAATATACATATCTATATGTGACTTTCGAAAAACTTACTTTTTGTAATGTTTGGGTTTCGGCCAGTTGAATCAATTAAAAACCCCAAAATGCATTGCATCTATGTTCAATCTTTTTTTCTCGCGAATTCAACGCACGCTTATGAAAATAAACTAAAGAACTTGATTTTTTCTTTAGAGTCTTAGACACAACTGATTATGTCTTTTCGCGCATTTCGAAACAGTTTGTCCTTCGCGTAGACTTCAATTTTTCTTGCCTTCTTCTTCTCTGTCAATACTGCGGGTGGAATTCCTATCTTCACTTAAACAGCACTTTTACATGTTTACATAAATGGGTTGGAAGGAACCTCGAGCCTCTGCAACTCCACTTGTGAGAGTTTTAGCGTGCGTTGGCTTCAGATTGCGTTTACATTTGTGAAGTATAACTTGTTGATTTACAAAACTCATTTGGATCTTAGGAAACCTTCACAATTGCTAAGCAAATGTTGAGTTCGGGCAGATTTTCAACCATCTGTCCCAATTTACATCATCTCTTGATGGGATATTTGCATTACTGTTGACGTTTAATGATGCTTTTGTGACTTCCCACCTGCTTTTTGGCATTACGTCAGCAACTTGTCTAACGTTGGTTTCTTTATAGCCCAGTAAATTCAGGATCTTGGAAGTTCGACTGTTGATATAAATATGCAATACCCAACACTGTTTGAATTTAGGTTTAGTAAGTCTGAGTGGATAACATGAGTTTTTTTGCACTGAATATATAATTTTTTCAAAACCCTTCGGCTTGTGACTCAATATTTCATCTTCAATAAAGTATTCGCAATTCTGAGAAGCAGACTTTACACCAGCTTGTGTCCAACCGAAATGGCTTACTGGACCAAAAATTATGTCATTATCTTAACCAGGGCCACATGATGACGTATTAATGAGGGCCGCAAAGTGAATGGCTTGCTTTGATCTTAGCAAGATAAATTTAGCTTGAGCTAATGTACTTAAAGCGTTCGAATCCTAACTGCAGTGGTAACAGACGTGATAAGTAGCAATGAGGACCACCTGCATCAACATCAAATTCAAGACTATCAAAATACGGACACGTTGTGAGTATGTAGGATACATTTACTACGGCAGAAACCTAAACTGGTCAGCACAAAACCTTCGACTGAGCCACATGCGGCCCGCGGGTAGGACATTGATGCTTTACACCATCGTAATCTAGCAATGATGACTTCCAAGTTTATATGCATTGTCAAGAAATCACTAGGGGATATTGAAAATCGATAGGGAAATAGTTAATTAATTATCGTTATTGGGCCATAACGCGCCAACCATTAACGCTATATGGCCAATCAAGAGCTCTAAAGATGCGGATTTTCGCTTAATATATTTTAAAAGAACAAACGGGTAAATTGCCACTTGAACGTTTTCGTCAGGCCCTGATGATGTCATCCAAAAATCTCTTGACCTCCCCCAGGTCGTTACACCACATCAAAAAAAGTCCAGGTCCAAAAGTCCTCGGATTTTTTAATTGAAGCTTGGAGATTTTCTGCTTCTATAGAGGATTTGAACAGCTCTCTAGCTCTATTGGTCGGCAAGATATGAATGGACAAACTCGGAGCCAAAATTGTGGTTTTGTGGTCCTCAAAGTGTTTTGAGAATTGAGGCAGGGTAGTGAGATTGATTTTGTAAATGCTGTTTAAGTTGCTTTGTGCGATTGCACAATCTTGTCGTTGATTAATTGTTAAAAGTGATTCTCGTCTTCTTGGGTATTTATTGCTTCGTCGCTGCTGACATCGAACCGCTCTCTATCTTTATCGCTTCACAAGTTATATGAATGGACAAAGCCCGACGTTGTATAGTGTCATTGCAGTCCGTAAAATGATCTGTAAAAAGCTCATTGCCTTGGCAAAGTGATAAAAGATCATTGCACGCCAACATCAGTGAACTCCAATTCATGCACCCACAACAAAATACTTTTTTTAATGAGAAGGAATTTTTATCAACAGTTCGACGGAATTCCTAAAATTTTTGATGGAAAAATACACCTTGCCACCATTGCGTTCAGTATAACCTCTAGATTGACATTGGAGAGTTAAGAACTTTGTAGAAAGTTTTACGTGTACTGCCAGTTGTAAAAATGGAGCTCAGGATCTTTTTTTACGGGAGTTTACTGTTTCGGTGAGTAGCTGGAGCAATAAGAGCAACAAAGGTCCCCCAACCCATATTTTCCATATTTTGGCGTTGTGGTAATATTTTCAATTTGTTTCTCATTTTTGGTATTGTTTCATGCTGTTGATATATTTTCGCGTTTTAATTTTTTCCATATTTTCAATGTTTCTTCTAGCTTTCCAATATTTTTGGTAGTTTTCATATTTTCGGGTTATGGTAATACTGTATTGCCAAAAAGCCAATATTTTTCAGGTTTTTTAATAATTTCCATATTTTTGCGTTTATCCAGATTGTGACTTTTTCACAGCAAGTGTATGTCTAGGCTAAATTTTATGTCACTGGCGGCCCCTGACTGGCGCCGGCCACAATTTCGTTGATGGCACATGTAATGTCATGACAGATGACGGCGCAACAGAAACAAAGTCAAACCTCTCTGAAACAAACAATTGCGAGAGTTTACATAAAAAATATGTGACAATTCGTTGTATAACGAGATGCATTCTCTGGTGTGCCCTCCGATTAAAAACGTCCTAGAACTTTTGGGAGAGCAAGTGAAAAGAAATTACGCTCGTGACTAAGTGCACTGTATGTCTAATGTTGTGTCAAAGGATTAAAGTGCTGAACACCGTGCTCACCCTTATTTTGAAATGTGTCAATATGATGCTGGTCCGATATGCAAAGCTGAATTCCGCCAAACTTTTTACAAAATGGGATTGGTTTCTCTGCACGCAAAACTTGCAAGCCGCATCTGCATAATTTTTTTACTACCATTTTTTGCTTTTGCCATTTTGGATTTTCGATTGTGGTGTTGCAACAGCTTTTTCATGATTAGAAATGATTTCCAAATCTCGGATCTACGGGTGAGTCCACCTTACACCAAAACATTTTGCAAACCAAGCTTGTTGCAACGCGTTTTCGAAAAATATGATGGTAGACGTAGTCGCTTGTGTCAAATTGATTCAGGTCCGACTTGCAAAAGCTGAATAACGCTTAAAACGTGTGCACAATGAAACAGGTTGAAGAAAAATTTCATGACAAAACTTGCAAGGTGTAATTTATGCAAATTTTTCGAGCGCCGTGTTTTGCTTTTGCAAAAGTGGGTTTTCGGTTACGGTGCTGCAACACCGCTGGCACGATTAGAAATGATTTCCACATCTGGGATCTATGAGAAATTCATATCTTAACCGAAATATTTAACAAACCAGAATTGTTACAACGCGTTTTCGACAAATTTTACGAGGAAAGTTTTCAAATGCGTCAAAATAATTGCTCTATTCGAGGCGCACACCTTATGGGCTCACAGCTCGTATTCAAAGACACGTTCGTGTAGACAGTTTCTGCAGTTGTAAACTGCGCTGTTGTTGATCTGAGTGGTTTTTACTCCTTGGTTTCAACGTGCAGTCTGATATTTTTGTAGTCATGATGGCTTGGTCGTAGCGTTGAGTATATCTTGCATCCGCATGTTATGTTGGAGCGCTGATAGTTTAATTCAATCCAATGACATATGAAGTTATACAACAATGAGTAAGGAGATCAGAGTGCGTGTATAATGATATGAATTATGTCAAAAAACTTCGCGCAAACGTTGGATTCGAAACGTGGATTTTACGTCATACTGACGTCACAAATAGCGCACACCCAGTAACAAGGTATGCACTTAAATAACCATAAACGAAATGAAACCAAGATGTAAATGATGTTGAGCCTCTCCGCTGTTGATGTAGATGTTGGTGGATTTCAGGAATCAGCATCGGTCTCCTTAGTCAGCTCTTCGACAGAGTTAACGCAGCTCTTGCTTGTCGCTGTATATTGTTGCGCCACTTGCGGTGCTCTATATCCATAGTATACCTAGCAGACACAAGTGTTTGCCGTTACCGTCTTTCGGTGTGTTGTCACTTGTCAAACAGGATCTGCATTTAGCATTCGTTTTCTTTGTTTGAAACTGCAATGTATTTTAAATTAATTAGCATCCTGCGAAAACAGGCAAAGTTTTTTTTTCTGTTTTATTGCAATTTGATTTGAGCAAAAGTGGTTTTTATCGCAAAATATTACCAAGTCTTTAACTCGTTTCGAAATCTATTTTAATAGTATTTGTTGGTAGTCCAGAACAATTTATTCAATGCGGTACCACATGTTCATAATTGCTCCAATACAAAGCACATAATAAAAAGATATGTTAGAAATTTCGGGGAGCCTTGCCCCTGGTTTTGCCTAAGCTTGGTTAGGATGGTATAACCGTTTTTAAGGTTTAATTTTTGACGATATTCCACAAATTTTTTGATGAATTGATTATGGGATCAGTTTCCGGGATACTCAAGAATGCAAATGCTTCTCTCGTAAAAAACGTTCTTTATAATTTATGCACGACAAGATTCAAGTTTTTTGAAAATGCACCCTTCCAGTAAAAATCCTTGTTTCGTTTGTCTCAGCATTTTTTATCTAATGATCTAACAACAGGTTCAAGCACGGTGCTGCCAAGCCGTATGAGAGGGTGGTTTTTTCGATTTTTTTGTCACGGTTTCTGGGAGCTGAAAAGGGCACGGTGGAATTTGAATGTTTGGCGGTTTGTTGTATGTAGTATATGAAGAGGACTATGAGTTGTTTCATACCAAGCCAGGCTATATCCCGAATGCTTCTATGTTAACAACTGCTGGTTTTGACCTCGTGCAACAGTTCTATCATGCTACAGAAATTGGTGATGTAGCCAATGCAGTCAGAGTATGCTCTGATCAGCCACAGCAGACAAAATAAAGACAAATGTTTCGGATAAAGTGAACTAGCGCGGAACACAATCTTAAACATGCGTAGTGGTCGAAAGGTCTGCAAAAAGTGGCAAGGTGGTTCCTGGATGCAGGCGATAACTCAGATTTACACAAAAACAGGAAAGTATTACTTAATGACCCATTTACACTGTTCCTTGAATATTGCATGCAAATTCATTCCGTGGTATTTGCATTAAGTCGACAAATTAACAAGCCAAAAGTCAAAAAGTATGCGAAAACAATTAATCTGATTTGCGCAGGTAACAAAATTTTTATAACATATCAAACGTGATGGGGGTTTAACCCCACCCCCTTGCGTACGCCCTTGATTTCACCAAACGTTTGCCAGCACGTTTAAAACTGCGACAAAAATAATGATACAATTTGGCATAATAAATACAAAATGCTTTATTTTGACGATCTACGAAAAATTAAAACACAATATTTGGAAATAAAATTTTGTGAGTCAGGGTTTCACTTAAAGTTTTAGGTAAATCAAAAGACACAAGTCCTTGTTAAAATAAATGCGTAAGCGGAAGCTGTTCCAAACGCGATTCGACAACAGCAAAGGATATATCTTTCTATGAACTCTGAGCGCTATCAAAACAACCTTAAAAGCTAAACCTGATTATTGCCAAACACTACTTTTTGTTTAATTGAAGTAACTGAGTGTATTGGTTATTTGTTACACCACCCTCAATCCCATCCTGATTTCTTGTGGTTTTTCAATTTTTAAACTTTTGACGCAAAACCCGATGCAAAAAGTTTAATCTGTATTTTGATAATGGTATTTTGCTTTTTGGCTTATCTCCCTCTGTCTTTGTGTCTTTTCTTTTTACTACTTGTGTTTTTCTTTCTTCCCGATATTTTCATTCACCATCTCTGTTTCTCCTACTTTCCACACCAAATCACAGATAAGGTTCATCACGTATGCTTTCTTCTCAAAAAGATTGAAAATTATGTAGAAAGTTTCAAGTTCTTGTTAATGTTCTTACGTTCGGAAGTCGTCCATGTGTTCCCACGCAAACTTGGGATTTCCACATTCCTTCCAATACTTGGGAAAAGTGGTCGCCACTTGCTTCGTTCCACACCTTCTGTTGGAACAAAAAGGGAATTGTTATTCTTTAAACTGATACTCTAGCATAGTGGTTCTCAACCGGGGGCAGATTTACCCCTTGGGGGAAATTTTTACCTATCGTGTGGGTATTAATGATGCGGAGGTTACAATACTTTGTTGTTTTTCTACAGCGCTAGTGAGTAAACAAAAAACAGGGGGTTAATTGTATGTTAGGGACCTGGAAAGGGGTAAACAGGAGAACAAACCTTGAGAATCCCTGCTCTAGGAAATGTTATTTGTTTGTACTTTGCTCTCTTACTTCTTACCAGTGTAAAATGTCTTTTTGACCTAACGGCAGTAGAAGTCACGGTCGTGGCTTTTGAAGTTATGATCGGCCATAACTCGCTAATGGATTGCGCTAGAGGGTCAGTGAAAACATCCTCGAATTCGGAAAGACAAGCTATCTGATGAGTTTTTGAAAGAGTTACTTTTGCGATCGAAAGTTTTGAGAAAAATGCAAACATGTATTTTTCCCTGAAGCGAGTTATGGCCGATCATAACTTCATGCGCAGCAATCGTGGCTTCTGCTGGCATTAAACGGTTTTAAAAGCGTTAGGTGTTCTGTATGCTTGCGAGGAATCATCCGATTTTGCTCTGTTTTCTTTATTTTGCGATCATTCAAACTTGCAATATCTATATTCATGTACATACTCTCCACAATGGGTGTAAGCAAAGAATCTATGGGGAAATTTCTAATAGGAAAATCGATTTCACGTAAAATTACTCAGTCCTGGAATTTGCAAGCAAAGCTTACTGGTGACACGTTGAAAGGATAAAGTATGAGGATAGAAAGCAAGCAAACTCACGACTAAAATGAAGAAACCATAACACAAGCTCAGAAATCAGGACAACTTAACTAAGCTGCCTGATGTGAAGAACGTTGGCTGCAACAAACAAAAACTGGTATTAATAAAATTATAAAAAACTTTCAGTCAAACAATTCATTTCACAGTAACTTCTAAACTAACTGGGTGATGCCAATGGTCAAAAACTCCACAAACCTATTGAACAACTCGCTGTAATGTCTTCTTCATCGTTTGAGACATTTCTTTCAGTCCACTGCTTGGGCGCACTTGTTCTCAGAGCAGGTGATGAGCAGCCATTCAATTGTCTCATCATTCAGAACCGTCCGACCATGCACCCCAGGGTGATATTGATGGATTGGACAGTGAAAGACTTTTGCGTCACATTCAAACGCTGCAGAAGGAGCCATAACTCTTTTGTACCAGCAGGAGCGGAAACGTCCGACACCGGTGCCGACGGACCCCCGCTGTTCTTA
>JGI24021J15306_10004801_pt1 | contig 15854 bp, 7 predicted proteins | sample Ectturendosymbi1_FD_15306 | JGI IMG/M metagenome (IMG submission 15306)
CCCAATGCAGCTGCATCGGTTGCATCGGCTTGAGGCCGGCCCTGGCGACCAACAATATGCTAGCACATACGCCCTAGTCAAGATTCACGAAAAGAAATTTACGCACTTGATTTGACACAAAACAATGGCTCAGCAGTTTCGCCAGCAACGAATCTGTCTTACTTTTGCTGGAACCCCGTTGATTGTCTGCTTAGCGAAGCCTTGTTCAATCTTGGTTGACTATGGAACTTCCCAGTTTTGATATGTTTTTTAAAATACACTCACAAAAAAACGCGAAAACAAATGATTTAAATGATATCATATTAAACGTTTTGAAAAACAAATATTTTTTCTGGAGCAAACAATTCCTTCTGCACTTTTTATGGAAAACGGAAACAATAGTTGACGTTTCGCTTACGATGAGGGCAGGCGCGTAGCCAGGTGGGGAGTGCAGTGAGAGCAATCGCCCCCTCACAATTCCGAAACGCTGCGCCAAAAATTTTTAGGTTTATCAAACCGTTGATGTAGAAGCCAAAGAAAGACATCACTGAAAATCAACGACACTGCTTTAGATACTTTCTCTACTAACGTTTTAGTCGAACCTGACGAAACCGGTATGCCTTACCAACTGTCCATGATTAATCGCACGTTGTGTGTAGTGCAAGTGTTAGGGAATTCACATCCATGGCCGACCTTAACCTGAGGTTTAAGCTCCGTGTGGAAGTTGGTTATTATAAAATACAAACTTGTATCTAACTACTTGCAATCACTAACGGCAAGTAAAAACAAGGAGTAACGCTTTTCGCAGCTGTTTCTGGCGCACCAGCTTGCTGTATCCCACCCGATGGTGGTGTAAGATTCGTTTCAAGACCATTCCTCTCTGATAACTCTGGAGTGTTACAAATATAACTTGTCTGCAGTCTCACCCGTAGCCTTTAATGAATCGGCCTGTCTTAGATTTATGTCTTTGCACAGATTTAAATGCGTGAATATGGCGGTGATGACATTTTATACGCCTTTGAACTTTTGAAGCTCAAACTTTGTTCAAGAATCAGTCTAGTCTCAAAGTATTTTTTATTAGGCTTTTATCACTTTTTGACAACAACAGCATCCATTCTACATATTTATTTGTGGTAATTAAACACAGGGACCCCGGAGCAGCGGTAGGGCATGGGGAGCAGTAAAAAGTTGAGGGTAATGGAAAATTACAAAAAATCGTTACCAATAAGGTCGTTTCCGTTCTGCAAACATGTTGACCTGAGAAATGATAACAGAAATTATAGAAAATCAGTCGGAATTTTCCGATTTCCATTGCCGGGAAACAACGGTGCCCGAGTATGCGCAAGCACAAGAGAAATGTAGCAGAATCAATGCCGAACCTGCAAAATGGCTAAAATAGTGGAAGCAGGCGCGTAACCAACTTGGTACACCAGGGGCGCGAAGAGTTTTATGAGGGAGGGCCAAATTTTTAAAACTATGTCCAATGGTTTTAAACTATGTCCAACACATTTTTCCATGGGGGCGAAGCCACGGGTGGGAATTCCGGGACAGTGACAGTCACCCCACCAATTTTATGTGTGTAGAAAAATTTGTTTTAAACATACAATAAAAACAATAATATTACCCCCCTAAAAATGCGTTTTGCTCCCAAAACCTTAAAACCTAGCTACGAGCCTGCTTGGACCAAATGAAATTCGTTAAAATAGAGTAAGGGGACGTTTGCAGTTTGTTTTAACAGTAATCTAGGACCTGGAAAGCAAGCAGGCGGATTCGCTGCTGTTGACGAAGCAACCGCGGCTCAAAGTTCAGCTGAAACCGTTGGAAACGATGAATGGCCTTTGCTGGTAGTGTGGTTTGAGACCGCAAAGTCTTCTGAAGAAAAGTTGTTCGGCTGCAGGCCTCGCAACACCGTCATGATTTGGCGTTCGGTTGCGCTGAAGTTAGTATTCCACTAATGCTGGCAGGATTTCCGGTACGACGACGTAGCGGTTGCAAGACGTTGAGACGCGAAAAGAATCGTTGCTTCTGCAAACAGGCACGCAATCAGCGAAGTCATAAGAAAACGCTTAGTACGAAAGTGCATAGCTAGAATTAATCTTAGATTTATCCAAAAACCAAATGGAGATTAGGAAAAGCAGAACAGTATAAACATAACCAGAAGCATTGAGACATTGGGTTACATTGAGTATGTCATGGTTGCAGATCCGTGCTTCAAAATCGATGTTTTTTACTCTACGTTCTTACGACCGGGTAGAGGATCGTACAGAGGATCCTGTTTGTATGCTCGTGGAATTACTGACAATTGTGACTTGCTTCTAGTTGTGAATGCTAAGTATTTGCCCACGTTCGAGGAAAAGACCGGACACACCCAGTTTTCGAGGGTGGAACTATCAGAAGAAAAATATCGGGGTTGGAACCTACGTCTTGGAATCTCCCGATTATACCTGAGCTCAAGAAATTGTAAATAAAATAGGGAAAAACTCAGGAAGCACAACACACAAAGGAACTATTGTAGCGAACTTTCAATTTTTTGCTTTTAAGCGAAACTCGGGGGAAAATTACCGGAATCCTTTTTATTTACGACAGGAACACTTACTTTTTTATATCCAATGTGTTTTCTAAAGACAAGATATTCATGAAGCATATCAAGTAAATATTTAACGCCAATCTTCATTTAATTTCTCCTGACAAATCTGCTCAATAACAATAGAAACAATGCGCTGGAAAACGCGGCATGGATGAAAATTGCCCACATTTTTAACAAACGGTCAGCATGAGTGGAAGTTTCCTTTCATAAGCAGCAGCACAGGTAATTTCATACACTATCAATAAATCAAAATTTCAGTTCAACTTTCTGCAACGGTAATTCCACAGTGGTTGTTTACTCCCAACTCAAAGTTTGGTTGGTCATGTAAAGCAACCATTATCTTCAATTTTCTGCGTTTGACATTTACGCGATCAGCAGTTTTGAGCATAACACTACGCAAAGGGTTCAAAACACGTAACTGAACAATGCGCAGCAATCAGCGTTGTGAATAAACAAATAATCCGCAAACTTTACAGTAAGTCACTACTCAGTTAAAGTGTTGCCTCAACGTTTATAAGACAGCCTGCACATCCTTTGCTCTGGTGTCTCTGAACACAGAATGTAGTGACATTCGAAACAGTGACACCAACTTTAAAAATCTTCCTAAATTTCGATAAAATTTGACCATTGTTCTCGGGATAACGCAGCATATAATATACTTTAGTGAAAGCTTGCATGTTGGTCGATGCAGTGCAGCATAGAAATGAAGACACAAGCTCGGTGGCCTGTTTATCCCACGTAAATATTCGTTATATTTAAAAAACACTATAAAAATCTTTAGACTCAACGAAATTTCAGAAACTGAAACAGCAGTCATTTTCTAAAAAAAAGCATTTTTCGAAAATATTTTCTCAAAACAATAATTTGTGACGATTTTTTTATTGCTGCTTTCAACTCCGCCAACAAACTCTTTGCTGTTGAAGTTTGCGAATAAATCATATTGTAAATTCATATGACCAGAGCCCATGAGCCCATTACAAGGTCTTAAAATAAAGTGAAGGCAAAAGCAACTGAAGCTCATCTGTGGACCCCGCAGGAACCTTACAACACTTCCCAGACCTCTCCGTATTTTCCCGGTTTGCTTGTAAAAAATATGTTGGAAACCTAAGTTTAGGCGTCATAGGCTGTAACTAACCTAAGCATAACCTTTCAAGTACTGGAAAATGGGAACCAACCTTTCTGTTACTTATGTCAGAGTTATGTAACGCTATAATTGACGCATCTACAGTTTATTTACAATAAATTCTAAGAATAACCATCATTCTGACACAAGTCAAGAATTGTACATTGAGGTCTACTGCAAGTGTTTCAACAAATATGCTTGATGACTTTTCCTGCTGTTTGCGGTCTAGTATTCCACCTTACATTTATGACATCCATCCAATGAGTTAGACTAATCCAACTGCAAAGTGGAAAATGCAAAGCCACCTTGCCAAAAGTTAAAACGAATGCATGTACTCCTGGCGTGCATTTCGCGATTTCCCCTTACCATAATAAAAATATGATTTAAAATTGTCTTCAACAAAGATTACTATGAAAGTCATAACAATTCTTGAGAGAATGTAAAGCAACATACAATAGAAGGAAAACCGTTAGCGATGATTAAAATTTACTGAATCAACATGCATCAAATGAATTTACAACGTGTTTCATGTTCAAACTTCAATACAAAACGCTTCGTTGGAATCGTAAATGGGTGCAGTAACGAAAAAAACTTCGCATAAAGCTTTTTTTGGAAAAAATATTTTTGCAAAAATTATTTTTGAGAAAGCAGTTGCGTTTTTCAGTTTGAAAGACTTTGGCAATTAAAATAAATTTTTTCAAAAGTAAAATGATTTTGCAAAATAATTATTTTACAATGATTTGAAAAAAACAAAAAAACTTTACATGTCACAAACGAGCCACCATCCACAAGCCCAATGTGGTAAAATGTAACTATTGACAAATAGCACGCAACGAAATGTACAAACAGCATTTGAACTTGGCGTGCTTTACTGAAGCATTTTTTCATATATGCTACATTTCTTTTTGTCCAAGGATCTCGCGCTCTTACTTTACAAACCAATTTCATATGATTAAAAGCACGTTTGGGATGCAACCTGGTTGACACTCACTATTGGCTAGAGTAATGCAGAGAGTGTGGAAGGTTCCAGTACCCCTCCCTGCTTATTATGCACTTTAAAACTAGTGGCACAAACAACTTTGAAAGTATGCATCCGTACAGTAATGCCTTTGGCCTGAGGCCTTTGATAGCTTTGCTTTCAATGCAGTATTCGTTTGCCAACAATTTTACAGGTCAGTTAAACATTGACAGAACCAATTGAACAGTTCATTTTTACAACAGAAAGACTCATTTGGTTCTATAACAGAAACAACAGTGGTAATTCGAAAGCATAAAAATGAGTGTTTAGACGAAAAGCAAATTTGGACGAACGACAAAAGAAAATCAGTTTGTTTCAATCACGTGAAATGGCTAAAAAAAGCTGTTTTAAATTAGTGAAGAAGAATCTTGCAGCAAAGGTCGTGTTACGCTTCAGGTGCATGGTGACAGAAGTGAATAAAACTAAGATAGAGTAAAGATGAACCGAGATAATTGAACAAACTCGTTCATACATTATAAATGAGGCTTTTGATATGCCGATGAAACGTTTAGAAGCACATGCAGTAGAGTATTTGCCAAACGCAGTTTTATTTTTTTACCTCAATTGCTCGGCAATCTAAAAGGATAAAGTTGTAGAAAAGGTAACCACTGTAGGATTAAAAATTTGCGAAGATTATAAACTTATTTTTTTAAAAATTATAGAAAATATTTTTTCAACATCGACACAAAACTGTCTGTTTTCAAGTCTTTGCTAATTATTCATTGCTGACTCGGTCAGGCCACCAAAGTAATGGTGTAATTGCTGAACCTTAAACAGCGAAGACCTTTTTCTTCATCAGTTTAGTGTTTTCCTTATTTTTATCTTTTTATTTGTTAGTGGTCATTCGAAATATCGAACAAATCGCTCGCTGAAGCGTAAATGAATTGTTTTTAACTGAAAACTTCTTTTGTTAATTTGGCATTTGGTGTTTGTTTATCTATTCGTCGAAACGGCTGTGTTTACAGCAATACTCTCACCGATTGTTGAATTAAACTTATTCAATCCACCCGCAAACAATCTCTTGCCTAATGCACATTGCTTAGGTCAGTGTGGTCCAACTACAGGCTCACGGGCCGCATGTGTCCCGCCACAGCGTTTTGTGTGGCCCGCGGAAACATTCAGGAAAAATCTTCAAATCTGAAATTTGTTTAAAAACGAGTGAAGCTGCATTTGCCTCACTGGATTGCTTGCGCTGGATAAAGTGCGTTTGCACAAGAACAATCAATAATACATTTTCTGTGTACCATTTTGTTTTATTTATTTATTTTGCGATCAAATTAGAAGGTAGGACCGCCGCTAACCTTCCACTGGGGAACCTGTCTAGATAACCTCTTTTTTCGGTGCCCCGGCGTTCGTCATCTTAAAAAAGTACATCTGGCGCAGTGAACTCAGTACCGTCAAATACACCTGTTTAACTATCCGCTAAGCCCGCCCTTCTCAGGCGAGCGGTCCTCGAGCCAAATTAATTGTCCATCCCTGCAATGCATAACATCTTTTAATAAAAACGGACAATACCAACGGTGTTAGAGACTGCACACTGGCAGTGCTTCTGGAAATTTGTCAGCAAAGATTGCTTTCCCAAACTGAAAGATTTCGTAGTAAACATGCACTCGATGTTTGGAAGCACATTTTCTGCGATGACGAAAGTCAAATCTAAAAACAGAAATCGAATGGCAGAGGAAGAACTGGACGATAGTCTCCGGCTTGCACCACTAACGCTGGTATTGATATAGGAACGATAGTGTCAGAGAAGCTTCGGCCACAGGCATTCCACTGATAGAGATTTGTAATGAATTTCTATTTGCTATCGCGTAATAATTTCAATGACGCACTCAATTATCTTCCCTTTTTAGTTTTAAATGTTGTGAATCTGTTGTTTCATACATCATTTTATTGGAAGTGGCCCGCGAGTTGTCTTGTTTTTGTAAAATGGCCCGTAGGCCAAAANTAGTTGGACCGTCCTGGCTTAGATTATGCAACAGGTGGTAGTTTGCTAAAAGTTTGGTGTGCACTTTCCGATACGGTTATTACTTGTTGNTTTGTTGAGATCAGGAGAAGCGGATTGCTNAGCCGTTTACTGCATAAACATTTTTAAAATCTTGAAAATATAAATTCGACCGTACTACGGTACAAGCAGTTCGAAATTGCAGAGCATCGCGCTTTGCTCGGAAACTGTTGCCCCATCTAAACAAACGTATTCATGTATTTTTCGCACGTAATCAAGATGTCGAGCTCAGCTCCGTGAAAAGACAAAAACCGGTGTGCTTGGGCCTCGGAAGGGAACGGCAGGGGCGGCCAAGCTCTCCCTTGGATTTTGGAATTTGATATTTCCGTGTTGAATTTTTAGTAAAAAATGGTTGTTCTTTCAGAGCATAAAAGTGGGATAGACTTAACAGTTTCATTAACACTAGAAAAGCCTTCAAAATACTACACATGTTTTATTTTGAGACGTTTCATATTATTCTTGACCCATCTTCAGTCAAAAATAAAATTGAACACCGTTTTCTTTTAATTTTTTTGATGAAGATGAAGTAAAATTAATTCGAAACGTCTCAAAATAAAACATGTGCAGTTTTTTGAAGGCTTTCTCAGTGTTAATGAAACTGTTATTCTTTTAGTTACGATTGGTCAAATGAAAGTGCACCACTGCTGCCCACCCCTGGGAAAAATCCTTTTGGTCACCCTTGGAAAAATCCATTATTGGTTCCCACCCTGCAAAAAATTCTTTCGACGCCCATGCNGGTGTGTTAGCTCAAAATTCCTCAACGGCGCCAACATGCTCNTAGTTCTCTTTCTTATTTCTAAGAGAGGTGTTACNCAAGGCTCTTGAATTTCCAAGAAAAACAAAGGCCTCGTGAAAATATATCACGAAAACAGAAGGAAGCAGTTTCCACACAGACCAAAGGTGATTGCGTCCTTTTTGTCCAAATATTTGTGCAGGTGAATCATTTTTATCGCGTTAACGTTGCTGCATGGTTTATCTCTAGCAAACATTTGCAGAAGAGACAATAGTTCATTCGTGGCGGCAGGAAGAATTAGCAGGGTGTCGAAAGCAGTGACCTGCAGCAATCACGATTTTTTGTGTTTTATGCATGAGGGTGTTCTTTGGAAACGTTTGTGTGTTGCATCTGCTTCACCGTGCATTGCCAGATTCAGCAAAACTGTGGATTTTACAAGTGCGCAAAAACTAGAAGATATTGTAAGAAATCAGGGTTTTATTAAAGACATTGTTGGAATTTCTCCAGTAAAATTAACGTGAAATGTTAGTTGACTTACGTTAAAATGTCAAGTTTAAGGAAATGAAAGGTGTACACCTGCTTAGGGTTGTTTCGATAAAAATGTGGTTTCTTATTGAAACACATTCATGACCTTGCAGAAGGTATGAAGTCGTGGTACAAGCCAGTTGCTCCTAAAACTGAATAATTCGATACAAAAAAAACGGCAGTCAGGCGCCATACTGAAACCAAGGGTGATCCTGAATAAAATCACTTTGCAATGCGAATGAAGATTATATTTGAAGATGTCAGGACTGAGGATGCGCAGTGTTACGTGAAATCGATTTCCTATTAAAAAAAGTTGCTGATTAATTCGACTTCGTCGGATTTGCGACGGAAATAGTTACTTCAAAACAAATATGCGCAAGTCTGAATCATCACAAAGTCATGAAAGTAGAGCCCAATCGGCTGATTCCTCAAAAGCTTGTAGAAAACTTCGCTTTTAATTATGCAGTGCGACCAATAACAAGACGTTTCACACGACAAATCTGAATAAATAAAATGAAAATGTATTTGAATAAACCAAGGATTCAGCTTAGGGCGTGCGTGGGCATACACTGCATCCAGTGATTCCCGGTCATTGCAGAAAGCTCTTCCACGACGTGGTGTGAATTGTAGGTCGTAACTCCTCATAAGCAGCGGAGATGGGCGCCTCAGACCATTTTCGACACCTTATTGGCTCAAAACGAATTTTCAAATTTGTTTTAGTCGACACTTGTGTCATTNNGCCAAACACGTTCCAATCATTGATGCACGATTCACATTTTGAGAAACGCATTGGGAGTGTNAGGTAATGTAGCTGTGCAGGCAGTCTCTCATCTCATTCCTCCGCAGAATGAGAAGCGTGCGCAGGTCTGGTGATGCCTAGGGCANCTGCTTGATTGTATGCCCCCATGCCAAATNCTAATGTATTGAGAAATGTGAGAAATACAGGCATNTGAAANACGTAAAAACTAGTGTTTAAGATAACGATTGCGGTGCTTCATCTTTCTTTCGGGTAACTTTTCCAGCACCCCTCAGACAAGTTCCCATTCGATGCATGTAGCCTGCGTTAGTAACCTTTCAATATGAAGAAGTATCTAGTTGCAGCATTTTGATAAAATGTAATTTTTGCATTTTCACTCTTTGGATGCCCGAGACCGTCTCCACGTTTGACCCCATCCGCACATCCACTGCGTTGAATGCTTTTCGTTTAAAAGTGATGACTGTGAGCAATAAGTCAAGAATGAAGCTTAACTGCAAAAGATTTGAAATGGAACAGTGCAATTTTCTTTAACAATTCTTGTTAAAGTTTGTGTTTATCCTATGAGCAAAAAAATAAAAAATAGAAATTGAAGCAAATTTCTAATTTTCAGATGAAAATATAGCAAGGAAGGACGAAGTGGGTATAAAAGTGTCCACACGAATAATAACTTATGTATTGCCTGCGCTCTAGCAAGTCCTTCACTAAATGCACACTTTTAGATGGGTTGCTTGCTGCAACATTCATGGTTTAAAAATTTTTACCCCGAGTAACAAAACACGCCTTTAAGAACAAAATTTTTACTTAAATTTTCTAAATCAGATTCTTTAAAAAGTGTGCTTGTTGTAACTAATAGCTTTTAAATGTAACAAAAACGGATGTGATTTGAATTTGCAACATTAACCTTTTGCATTATCAAAAATACACACAGTCACGTTTGCTTTCTATGCTTGCAGGTGATTTATGTCCCTGAATAACACTTGCCTTGTTTCTATAAAGTACTTTACAATTCGTTCAAACCAATAAAAAGTGTCATGTTTCAACTTTTCGAAAGTGTATTTGTTACTATACCCATGGCTTTAACATGATGAAGAAAACAGTGTACTTGTTACTATACCCATGGCTTTAACATGATGAAGAAAACAGACCCGTCTGTTGCCTTTCAGGGATTAACTCAAGTAGAAAGCCATGTCCCATTTTTGCGTAGCAATGTACAAAAAAAGGCCTCAAGAAAGTTTTGACAAGCTCTGATGTGATTTTTGAGCATTTCCGCTCATCCCTTGGCTGCGAACAAACTTGTCTATGACAACCGTTTTTCTCAATTTGTTTTTTGTTTATCTTTGGTGAGGTAGTTATTTTTTATTTTCTTATATGTAGTTAAATAGTTTTGCAAGTTTAATTAATTTTGTTTTCCACACATTTGTAATACGCAAATATGTTTCACCGAACACTAACTAAAAGTCTTGCTTTCCTTTCACCGGCAATTTCCACGAAAATTAGTGATTAGATTTTTAAAATGGAGCGGTATGTTTGGTTATTGCTGCTGTGGATTGCAACTTTCTACAGGTGGGTGTAGTTTTAATACCTTTAAGGCTTGAATTTCCAAATCTTTGTTTGCTTATTTATTAGGCCTATTTCATATGTAACCATAACTCACAGGCTTGTCAAAGGGATATTTTTTAGTCCCATCCCATGCAAATTGTGACTCAGCTCCAATGGGATTGTCACTGAATTAATAATACAAAGTACATTATATCGTGTGATTTTCTAATATCCAGCATTCACAGAAGCGTGGCAAAAGTACCACAAACATCCCATCTATGGTGGGCCAATGACGATTGGGTAACTTTTAAAGTTGTCACGTGTGAAGGATCAACTACCTTATTTTCAAGACCTCACGTCTCTCCGCCATGGCACTGAGCATCCACGTCTAATACTTACTGTGTCGCGAGCATATAATCATGGTATCTAACGTCAGAAAATTCCTACTATATGATGTGAAATTGTTTACCATGCGGAGCATGGGACAAATTCCAAGTCCGCTCACCCACCCCACGGAGCAAATCGCATGGTTTTTAAATGGAAATCCTATTCCCATGGACAAGCCTAGAATCTCAGAGCTTCTACGATTTTACTATCATGTTCACATTCTTCTTTTTCTATGATTCCAACTTTCCCATATTCTTTGTTCTTCCAACGTTTTTCTTGTGCTTAGCTTGTGACGTTAGCTGCTCATCTCCTTTGCTCTTTCTTTTACTGTTGCCACTATAGACGCCGAGTTTGGAATATTTCACAGTGTACCGAATCCGAGACATAAAAAATAAATGACATTCTGATGCACTTGAACTGCCAGAAAGAGATTAGTTTAAAAAAAACTTCATGCACATCGCAGAGTTGATGATGCCTAACGAGCAGGCGAAATATATACTCTGATAAGATGATCGCAGTGTCTGATTCTTGGCTGTGAAAGGATTCCTTTCGATAAACACTAAAAGATACAGTAGGTTATGTTCTTTTCCTTGCAAAATATTTTGTCTCTTCGCAAATAAACTGGGCGAATTTTTTTGCTATACTGAAGTTGCGGGAACGTCGCACAAAAAACTGGAAAATTGCATGCAGCGTAACTGGAAAAAATTGCGACACACCTATACTCAGGACCGTAGTCGCCACCTTAACTTTGATATTAGTTTTTCTATTTATTCGTTTGGCTCAAATACATGATCCATATCACAGGATTAGTCAGAGAACACAAGGATACCAAAATGTTTACGCATTACACATCGCAAGGTAGGCGCTAGGCAAATCCGGAGAAAGGGCCCCCAGNGCCCCCGGTCCGGGAGGCCCCGGACAAAAAGAAGGGCCCCGAATCTGACTGAGTACCTTTGTTACGGCATGCAGACACACCAGACCTGAACTAACCAAGAACTGATTTCACACATTTCCTTTTCAACATTCAAATTTTTTTAACACTGGAAAAAATTGATTTTCCCACGACCCGTGCCTTCCTGTTATGTAAAGCCAATCTTTGCGAATTGTATTGTAGGTAGCTTCGTTGTCAGCTCAGCATTTGCCTTGGGAGGCTGGCAGTTGTGTAGGTAACGTTGCTGAATCCACGTTGATTGTAAGCATTTTTAGTGTAGCTTAGTAAGAAATTATTCAGGAATATTACGTTGTAGACCAGTGGCGTAAAAAGAGTTTTTAGTCAGGGTGGGAAATGTAGCTGAAAGAGGCCCACTGGCCANCGTATCCGTATGGGGCCACTCGCCAACATTCAGAAAAATGTTGACAAATGAAAGTGCATCCGAATGTGGATTTCTANATACTAAAACCCGAAATCACCGCAAACAGTTGAAAAAAATTCCAAAAAATGCAAAAAAACAACAACCTAATGAAAACCAAAAGAGTACTGAATGCAGAAATATAAGCTAAGTAGGGACCCGGTTTTTGCATTTAGCTTGTTAGGGGAGGGTTCTCACCCTTGTAACCCCGTCAGTCACACCACTATTGTAGACCTATGCTGTATCCTTTCACTGTACAAGAATAGGATAACCGGCTTCCAAGGTGAACAATCGTATAAAATGGTATTCGTAGCCCTCGCCTCTAATATCCAGTGTGTATTGCATCAGAGTTGTCCAATGAAAACTCAACACTTTACAGACACGAATGAAAAATCCAGTTATTTAACAAATAACGCTGTACCCAGTGGTCGGCAAACCGTGGGCCTCGTTTGCTGCACCAGTTGCGCGAGATCAAACGTAGGCTGCTGTAACAACTACAGAACATTGATTGTTTGACAATAACAAAGCATATGTTGTCATTTTAGTGTTTATTACATTACCATGACAATGACATTTGTTGTCAGTTATAGATAACTGAATACAACATAAGCTTGAAATCGGGCCTTCAAAAACAAGCAAAAGCATTTAATTACGACTGAAAGGGTCATGGGCGTCCGCAAGGCAGGAAAACGGTTTCACCGCCCCCCTCTTGGGAAATTGGGACGAAAAAACAAAAATTCTAGGAAACCTGAAGGCAGCAGTTTAATTCCGAATAAGTTGATTTACTTATTGCAATGACAGTTTATTTTCCGGTACGACACTGACACTGCACAAGAGCCAGGTTCACTGTTCTGGTGTCATGCAGTTACGACTCACGAGCTTGCATTTCACTCATGTCCGCTACTTTGCCTACAGAGGCACGTTGCGAAACTTGCAAGCAGCTTGTTCTACTGTTGGGCGTTATTGCGTAACAATACCGTGGCAACGAATCTTCACGTGTTCACTTCAAGTTACGGTAGCAGACGTTCTGCCGCATGCAAGCGTTGAACGCAGGTAATGCACTCATTGCAGGGAGACAGTGAGTTCTGATAGCGGCAAACTATGTAGTTTTATAGCCTATTGTTTAAAAAAAGGCATGACGAGTTTGAAAAATCCATTGTTAGAATGAGACTGAACGCTTGTCCGGTTATGTATAGGATGAGCGTTCACCGTGAAAAAGTCAGTAAAGACAAGCAAAGATTTATTGCAAGGGTATTTGATTGTTTGGACCAGATTTTACAACACCAGCGTTTTTCAACTTTTTGTTGCAGAGCACGTTCCGCAAATGTTTGCGTTGCTCATGGAACCCCATACAGTGATCCATGTGTCTATATTGCTACCACCGCGTAGAACTGTGGTTGCGAATTTCATCCCAAACAAATTCGCTGTCTTTCGGCGGATTCCCTGGCAGCCACTCGCAGAAACCTGAGGTTCCGCGGAACCCGGTTGAAAAACACTGGTTTAGATGTTTGTAGTTCTTGTTGCCAAGTGATGCTGGCAAGTCTTGCTAGGTTAAAAAAATTAATAATTGTGGTGTCATTAAACACCATGGCAATTTGCTTCTTTGTAAAGAAGTAGGCCTACCCTGCTTGAAAAATCTGCAGATAGCATATTTTGTAATTTACCGCCATATACCTGGCATTGCTGCCAACGAAGTTCATTTTTTGTGACTATCACCGCAAAATAGATCATTTTCTTTATGGTGTAGAAAGGGTAATGCGCTTTCTGAACGTCCATTTGCATTTCACTGCCAACAACCTAAAAAGAATAAGCAAGATGTCGACGTTGTCCCCCTGGAAAAATTTGTGCGGACGGTCACGGGAAGGGGGCTTGCGGCCATCATAACGGAAGTTTGCCGATCACGGCTTTACATGCAATACTGCTGAACGGAGCTTCAGCAAGTTGAAGCTAATCAAAACGTTTCGCAGATGATCTAACTGATTAACGACTAACGAATCTGGCAATGATATCTATTGAAAGCAAAACTGCAAAAACATTACGTATGACCGAGTTGACAAAAACATTTGCATGTTTTAAAACTTGGGAAAAGTCATTTTTTCCTAGCTTGAAATATAGCAAATGCTTAAGTCTGCCTGCTGTAAATGTCGTGTTGATGCTGTAGAAACATACTTTTATAAATATTAGTTAGAATAAATCGATCTTTGGTTTGCTAAATGCAATGTATTGTATATTGGGGACCCAACGTCCAGGCTCGGGGGGGAAACCACCTAACGCTGGCCCTGGTGCGAGATGATGCACACAGAACGCTGAAAATGAACAGACACTGAAGAAACGCACCATAACTATTGCGTTCAGTCATTCTCATACAGAATCGTTACACGCAGGGGAGAAATGGGTGATTTGTAAAAAGGCATCAGTCACTTGAATTGAGCGGATAAAAAAGTTAGATGAAGATGCATAACGTTAAACGTAAGCATCCAAATTGTTTCTTATCAAAGCATGAAACGTTTTGGCAACATATGCAACTTGATGTCGCCGAACACTTACACACATTGGGATATAATGCAAAAGACGGTAGGCATTGTTGTACAGGAAACTCCCAGGCTCTTAGCATCAGAATGTGAGTACTTTCACCAGAGTTGGCAGGCCTACATTAGCGTGCCATAGGCACGAAACAGGGTCTTTTTAATTGCAGCAGAGCACTGACTAAAGGTGCCTTTTAGTTTGTTTGCCACACAATAAAGTGTTTCCACTTCTTGTTGAATGTCACTACCATCCTTTAGTGTAGTTGAGCAAACTTAACAACTACACTATTGAGATAGGCAACTGCTGTAACACACTGTTTATACTTTTAGGGGGGGAAACTACATCGGCTGTCTTTTTACGATTAAGCACAATTTCATGTTCAGCAGCATAATGACAGCAAATATTAAGAAGGCGTTGAAGAATACTGAGACCAAACACTTCCATCATCACCAAAAATCTACAGATTCACAACCACGTTTCCCACAATGCATCGCGCTCTGACGGAGCCCAACAGAACTGAGAGTTCGTCAAAGTAGATAGTGAATAGATATTGAGAATACCCCTTGTCTCACTCCACTGGTTACAGTGAAAGGGTCTGAAAAACAAATACCCCACCTCACCTGCATGGGCCTGATTCCTAAACTAACTCAAAAATATTCTTACTATGTACACAGGTACCGTGTACGTCGGAAGGGGAGGACAAGGGGTGGTCTTCGTCGTCGTTGATTTTGAAATTTGATAAGTTCCTATTAACGTTTTTAGTAGAAAAAAAATTTTTCTCTTAGTTTCGAGTTGGTAAAAGGAAATTTTACCACTGTTTTCCCCCCTTTAAGAAATCCGTGGGCCACCCCCTGAAAAAATCCACTATTGTCCAGCATGGAAAAATCCTTCTGACGCCCATGATAGGTACATCAGGTTTGTTAACAATAGATTGTGATTGGCTCTTTCAAATGTTTTAGATGGATAGATGCATGTAAATAACTGCAAATACTGGGGTGCTTTTGTCTACATAATATGATGCACTGATGATGCATTCTACTTGAGTAAAAACACACACGTGTCATTTTCTAACCTAAAACCAAACTGATTGCGGTCCTGCAGAGCACTTGCATGTGCGTCTACCAGTACCTTGTGCTCAACTTTACAGTACCACAGACTGTTAATGAATGTTTGAAATCTCTCAGCCTTTCTGTCATATTTTCAAACAAAGCTCCACTTTGGGGCATATATTGTCTTTCCAGCAGAAGCAAACATTTCTGGCATCACAAAGTTTTTCACTCGCAACCACATTCCACCCGTTGATGCACTGTCTGAATGGTGACTTCT
>JGI24021J15306_10004807_pt1 | contig 15849 bp, 7 predicted proteins | sample Ectturendosymbi1_FD_15306 | JGI IMG/M metagenome (IMG submission 15306)
TGCATGAATTTGCCTACTGAAAAGCTATATAGTTTGGGAAGGCGTAAGATGTTTAAGCGCTGGAAATGTTCTTCTAGTGATCCCGAATTAATTGGATTTTTATTTTTATAGCTTTATTTTGGAGCTTAGTGAGAGGTTGAATGGTTGCATTTGAAGCACGTCCCCAATTGAGGATTGAGTAATTAAGGTGTTTTGTCATGCATCACACGGGACAGTGTACAAAAACTACACTGGAAACGTAACTTTTATTCCGTGGTTTGGGCACTAATAAAGTTACTTTGTACTTTAACTTGATGCTGTTATTGATGAAAAGGAAAACCATACCTGACCGGGTGGAAATTACCCGGCGTTAGTATTTCAGAGAGAAGACGCAAAAATATAATTTTGTTATAGCTTGTTCTTACCCCTGGTGACAAACTATATAAAAGTAAGAAAAGTTATAGTTTATTATTCTACACCGTGTTTCTCACTTTCCCATTGGGGTTCTAAACAAGGCCAATCTTCCCTCCATATAACATAGACAGCCGCAGAAACAGCATAGCAATCAACAATACGTGCAGTAATTCTACAAGAACTGGGATCACTTATGCTGATTTAAACAGAGCAATTTTATTCTTATTCCTTCCAAAGGTACATAAATCAATTTCCACGCATGGTAACAGCGTTTACAAATCCAACTGCGCTGTTATGCAATAAACCAACTGCATTTGCCATTCTCACTGTGCAGTTGTTACACAAGAACACTTTCAGGATCTGTCTCACTGCGCAACCCTGAGTTCATTATTGCTTCCGCTATAAGACAGCTCCTGTAGGAACGCAATATCGCAATCGCATGACAACACTTACGCAGCTTGTTCTGCCCAAGGGAACTCGTTTCACCGAGCACGTCCCTTGTGATGCATGACAAAACATCTCCAGCCGATCCCTCTCCCTTCACCGAAGTCCAGGAGCATAGATCAGTACAACAGATGTTGTATCAATGCAACAGAACATAAATTCTTTCACAAAACCGTTCAAGAACAACTCTGTGCGAATTTCGTTCTCAATTTCGTTCTGAATTTTTATCAATTTTTAGCGAGTATTTATAGAGCTATTTCTCGTATATTCTTGCAGGTTTTTCCCAGTTCATTCCAGTTTAAACTAGTTTAATCTTGTTTCATACCGGTCAGATTGCGAAATTTCGCCTTTTACGATTACGTCATTCATGTGTCATTATCATCGGCTCCATATTAGGTTCACACATACACACATTTCGCATTACATCGTTCGTTATTTGCTGACCTTTCCGTCAGTTTATTTACACAATTTTACTTTCCCATTACACATGAGTTTTTGCAACACTTCGCAAGAAGTCATTTTCGGTACATTGTTCACAAAATGGATGGTTGTTTCATAATTTTGGGTGGCTTTGTCGGGCGTTCGTCAACGGTGGCGGGCGTTGTTGGTTTGTCCTTTCCCTCTTCTGGGTGACTTTTCAGATAATTTTTTACGGAGTTGTCAATGTTGCCCCTCATGGTCTTACGACATTCTTGGAGGTCATTCAGTGCATTAGCACATTTGATGCTGCGTTGTATCTCCTCTATTGTCAGCGTTTCATAAGTGGTTTGAGAATCCCATTTGTATAGTATCTTTCCTCGCAACTCTGGCGCAATATGCACACATCGAACGTACATAGTTCCGTGTCTCAGCATTAGGCTGCTCATGTAAACCATTTGTTCCTCGGGTACTTTCACTCGTAGTTGGATTTCATGTCCCGATTTTGCATTTAAAATCAGCCAGTTTAACATTAGTCTTAATGCTGTCTCTGGTTGCATTTCCGCCAATGGTTGCGTAAGTTCAGTCTCGTTGCTGATTCCATATCGCCCTAGTTTTCTCCTGACACTGGTTTTTGCTTTTCGACTTTCCTCTAGAATGCGTATTATTTCCATGTTTATTCTCGCCTACTTTTTCTGTAAGATATAAATTCATGGGGTTACGATGGCTTCATTCTTGTTTCTCTCGCTGCCATTCAAAAATATAACATTTTAAAGGCTCCATTCGGGCTTTAATTCCGACAGCAGCATTTCCATATTTTATCGTTATATTTGAAGTCACTTTGTTTTGGTAAGCAAAATCTCTTAAGTCTACCATGTCCAACAACCATTCCATTACTGATTGAAAATTTCGTGAATCGGAATCATTCTTTTGAAAGTTTCTGACTTCTTGGAAAATGTTACGCACATACACATCAAACAAATTCTTCATTCTGATACTTGCAATGCGCTTTCACCTGTTAACGACAATACAGTGCATCATTAATATATAACATATACACACGACACTTTTTATTTGCACATTTCTCTTCATCATTGTTTGTTTTGTCCTTAGTCAACTTCTTCGACATCATCTTCATCGCGAGGTAATTCAGCAAATCGCACAGTCTGTTTTTTCAACGTTGCTTCACTGCTGCTAGTTTCGCTGTTTTCTGAGTCAACCATGTTATGGTCACATGTGGCTATAACAATTTGAAAAAGCTCATGAAAAAATATACTGGACTTGAAGGATCTCTCCTGCTCCATGCTGGTAAGAAAGCACGTCCTGAGTGAATGAGAGCCCTTCATTGCCACAACTAAAGCCCTATATCACACGGGGAAAAAAACTCACACTAACTATGATGTTGGGTGATTTTCACCCGAAATCACAAACTTTTCTAGTTAGTGGAAAAGTGCAGACAGCGAGCACGAGCTTACGCCCACGAGTCAAGAAGTCGGACAAACAGGTGCAGCTACTGAAGCGTGGAGGGCGCTCCTGCGCTTGCTTGCGTATGAAACACGCGGCCACATCACGTGACAGGGTTCATTCCACCCTTCGGGTTAACGTTCCAGGGATTTAGAGAGATTTAAGATAGAAGAGCAGTAGTTGTGCGCGACCTAGAAGCTTTATTGTTGAAGCGATTTTCGCGATCAACCTTCCAGTTAAAAATGATATTATTACCCCACCACCTTGGCTTATATTACCCCACCACCTTGGCTTATATTACCCCACCACCTTGGCTTATATTTCCCCAGCACCTTGGCTTATATTACCCCACCACCTTGGCTTATATTTCCCCAGCACCTTGGCTTATATTAACCCACCACCTTGGCTTATATTGATACTGATTGGTACTAAAGGCCACTTGATGGTTTTGTTTCCGTTCTTGAAATGGAAAGTATTATCGCGGATAAGTTGATCGTATTAAATTTAATGCAAAAAAATTCATAACTAAACTTGTTCTGTCGATACTCACGAACAAGTTATGAAAGCATTGCTGCTTTTGCTTGGCGATTTGAAATGCAAATAAAATCATGATACGTTCAAGTTTCAAACTACTTTGGCTGGACCGTATTAGTAGCTTGCCGTTTGACAACCCACAAGTGGAGCAAAATGTGCCGAAAGACGTCGAGATATAATTACAACAATCGCAACTTACTTGTAACTGAAACAGTGCCAAGGCAATCGTACTGGTGAGCTCTGGCAACGATCACCAGTCTTTCGAGGAAAGCGCACTTGTTTAGTTTCTTTTAAGTACAGTTCTTACAGTAAATATTTTGGTCCAAGAGCGCAGCATAGAAAAGCAGCAATCCTCTTCAATCGAAACTCCTATTTACCAATATCCCCAAAAGTATTCTAAAATTGTCATGTATTTTCTGTGCAGTGCGACTTTGCAAACTTACTAAAATTTAAAAAAAGAAGTACATCGTTCGGTAAAACAAACTCATTCATCTTTTCAAATTGTTGCGAATGGAGTTTTAAAAAATGTTTTTCGAGTACTTTTTTAATCTCTCGCCTGCGCACCGCTTCTCGGCCTTTGAGAATTACACATAAGACTGAAGGCAAACGAATTGCTTTCTGTGACAAAGGCACATTCGGGTTAGCAAAGATTTTGCTTTTCTTTATGTGGTTGAGGCAAAAGGAAGACTTATATAGCAAAAATTACTTTCGAAATTCCTGGAAAAACTTGTTTTTATTGAACTGTGTTTACATATGTTGCCCGTGATATATATCAAAGAATTTAAATGAGAAAACTTTGATTGTTCGGCTATCGCAAATGTGCCGCAGTTTCGCTTTTCGGAAAAAATTTCTCCCAGTTATTTGCTTTTTTAATCCGAGTCAACATCGTCAATTATGGAATGTTTTTGCAGCTTTACTATCCACAGTCATGACGAGTGGGCTAGAGCTGTGATTCCAGATTATAAGGTAATGCCGATTCACAATATATTTGTGTAATTATACACACGAAAGGAAATAATTTTGTAAGGAAACCAAATTAAAGGTGAATCTTGACGCAAATTTTCTTGAACCGATTTATCTACTTATAAGAGAGGCGCTTACTTTTAACAACTGGGTTGTGGTGCATGACCTCCCTCTACATGTAAAACTTGGCCAGTTGTTGACGTATTTCGCATGCAGCATGCGGTTCACAAAAGGAAATTTAGTTTATGCTACTGGCATAAATGTTCACGTGAAGATGACATTTTTCGTGAATCAACACCTAGTTCGACCGGAGTTTTGAAAAGAGCTAAAATTAAGATACGTCATTATAGTAAAGTCATTGATGTCACAGCCCATATATTAAACTTAATGAGTCTTGGAAAACAACAAAAAGAAAAGGTTTTTAATGTAGAAAGATCACCTTTTCCGCTTTTACAACTATGAAAGTACCTGAAGTGCAAATCCTATGTATTATGATTTTCAGCTGACGTATGCGTGACTTTAGAACTCTTTGTGGCACTTGTTTTTAACAACTTTCTTCGCAAGCAGATCATGTTAAAAACCCTTATAATAAAAAAATAAACGTCTTAGTGGCATTAATGCAAGCTGCCGTAAGAAAATTGCTGAGTTGAATTGGAAAATTAAACCCGACAAAATACCACCTGTTGTGTCGGTTCCATCAAGGTCCCATTTATCCTGTTTCCCCTGTTAGTCACCTTTTTGTTCCGAAAGCAGTTAATTCATCAAGGATAAAAGAAATCACTTCTTTGCACAAGGTTTGCAATTTTCAGTGATGTCGATTGCGTTTTCAGACGTCGTTTTCCAGTGCGGCAGCTCACAAAGTTTCTAAACGACGAAGAAAGAAACGAGAAGTCAATTCAAGCAGCATAATTGCCACAGCACAGCCAATGTCTACTGAAGCGCCGCTGTTACCACAAGAAGTGCCTGCACAGAAAGTATGAACTTGCAGTCGCTTCAAGTAATTACTCTCTACATGAGAGATAAGCAAGGAATGTATCTGAAATTTTTTAATAGGAAATCGATTTCACGAAACACTACGCATCGTCAGTCCTCGAATCTTATTCAAATAAAATCTTGAAGTGACTTTTGTTAAGACTTTACTAAAATGAATTGCAAACAGGGCCGGCCTTGGCAGGTGCGATGTCCGATTGGAAGCACTTTTGAGGGCCCCCACTCAGTGGCGTGTTGAGAAACGTTTGAGAGGATCAAGGCCTCATGACAGAAATCGGTGATGTGGAAGAGCGAGGCATGAAAGGGCGACACAAAGCTAGGGAGGTCTGGAGGGTGCCCCCAGTTTCGCATCTTTAGCTGAGACTTCAACGTAGTAGCACCCAATAAATTCATGAGTTGCTACACTCAATATCTCCAGACAGGAGGTATTGATTGTCGTGCGAGCGCACATCCACAGCTAAAAATTTGTAGTCGTGGCAAAAGATGATATTTTTCCATGCCTAGCATATTAGCCATGGATGACCTCAGCGCCGGATTTAGATGGTGGGGGGGCCCAGGGATGGTGGCAGGCCCCATGTCCGGATAAAAAATGTTTAGGTAGGGAATGATCAATGAAGTCACTAGTATTTCCACATATCATTAAATATTTATGACGTAATCTTGTGACGTCACATTTTTTAACTCAACTGTAAAAGACTTTATGACGTAACATGGTATTTGACAATGATTAGCGATTTATGAAACTGTTGCAAAACCAGTCGCTCGCTGGAAACATCGCATCTTCGTTTTTTGAAATTGTGCTTCAAAAAAGATTCCAAAATTTTTGAAAAAAATTTCTGGGCAATTCAACGTTTTCATCATCTCTAAAGGTCAGTCCTCGCTCAGCAATAAATTTTACAACAGAAATTAAGCGTTGCAGGCAGAGGCGATTTCCGATATTGTTTGCATTGATTGATCTGACTGGCTAGTTCTGTATCAATTCATGATAGTGATTAATTACATCTGCGACAAAATGTAATCGTGGCATCTATATGTTCCATTGAATGCTCGTGGCTCCTCAGGCGGCCAAGAGTGTGCTTTCAGTCGAAGATTCCTTTTCTGATAAGGCAATGCGCACATTTAGTCGTATCCGCGCACATCAGTCTACAAGTGAAACACAAGTTCGTTAAGCAGAAAAAAAACAGATTCTGTCAACCACTTCGCCATCGTGGTTCTGACGACGAATAAGACTTGTGGTACATTTCCGTGACGGGGTTCTGTCTTTTCTGTGTCATAGAACATCATGTTTTAAAACTGACTTTTCATCGCAATGTCAAAAAGAACCTGTTTCATATTTCAACCAATAATTCCCGCATTTTTTCTGGTATATTGGCTGGCCAGAGGGTCCAGAGACCGATATCGTTGCCTCCAGCGTCAACCATCTCATCTATCGTGCATTACGATGATCCATCTTGACGTTCTTCTACTACTGCACTGCTGGTTAAACTAGGTCTAGGTCTATTTTGATCGTTACGTAGATCTAAGTCTGTCACAACATTTTCGATTTTCTGTCCTCTTACAAGTTCCGCAGAATTGCCTCCGCTGGACTCCACTGCCACTGTAAAATAGTCACTTGAATGTTTGTTGGCTTGGATGCAACTTCTTCCTATCCCATTTTTGACACTTGCTTTTTACGTTTTATAGAACCACTTGGATGACAATCCCCTCTCTGTCCATGTTTATTTATTAATAAGCTCAATAAGGCTCCCACATTTTCATCTCAAAAAGGGGGGACAACTTACGACTGTCACTTACTTGAGTGTAGCCTATTATCTACACTTAACAAGTCAAATAACATTAGGCCTATTTGTAAGTTTTAAGCATTGAAGTAAGATGTCCAGTGTGGACGATGTTTCAGTCAAAACAAAATCCTTATTTACCTTGCCCTATTTAGCTCACATATGTTGCAGTTTACTTAAATTTCTTAAAAATGTAAAAGCGCCTTTAACAAGTTTTCATAAACTTTAACAACATTATGAAACTAATTGTATGAAAGATGTTTTAAATAGCACATCAGCTTTAATTCAGTAGAAACTGGTTCAATCAGAAAAATTTCTCTTTTAGGTTTGTGGTTGCATCAAGGAAAAAATCGTTCCACATTAGCGTAATGAGCCATGAGCCATAACGCTGAAGTAAAAATGAGCAATCTTTATCAGCTCGCTGAAGCATTCAATGGTATTATAAGTTGCAAAATATTTTGCTCATCTTTCATGTTCCATCATTTTACAATAAATTGAATTTGGTTGATGCTCTTTTTGCCAGATTGAGACACTAGGCGGGGCGAAGAGTTTTCTGAGAGGGGTCGAAATAGTTTTAAGCTATGTCCAACATATTTTACAGGGGCCGAAAAAATTTTCAGGGTGAGCTTAGCCCCCCTGCGCCTCCCTAGTTACGCACCTGAGTATGAATGTGAAGCTGGGTACCTTTGAAGCAACCTAGGATAAAGTGATAGCCACCTGATTACGCTGTGAGAAATAAGTTTTTGGTACTCAATATCCACAAAGTCACAATAGTCTTTTCAGTCTCCTTTGCGAACTTTGAAAATGCATCCACACGTAGACTCATTCACTCAACTTCAAAATCATTTAGTTCTTTTCTGAAAAAGGGATATTTCTGACGAATTTCTTCATTTTTTAGCATTACTGATTACTAGAAAGTACTGCACTAAGCTATATCCAATGCACTGATCATCATATCACGGTTCATCAGCAAAGCTATTACAGTAGGCTACCTATAGCGGCGTCAGAAGTCCGCGCTCTAATGCCAAAGTAATTTCAGATATTAAAAAAAGATTTACCATTGTTGTGTAACGATTAATTTGAAAGCATTCCCGCGTTTCCAGCCAATAATTAATTCATCCAAAACATACAGTAGATTAATTAGACAACCTCCCATAATCTGAGCTACGCCACCAGCTCGTATCTTGTTGCAGTTGAGTAGGGACAGCTTACTGCATGTAAATACAATATATCACACCCAGTGGCGTAACTGACGGGTGACAGAGGTGCGAGTTGCCCCCCTGGCAAGCTACATGTAAAAAACTGTCTCCCACTTAACTTATATTTCGGTTTTAGCATTCATTTGATTTTCAGTAGGTTGTTGTTTTTGTGTGCTTTTCGGATTATTTTTCGGTGACTCACGGTTTTAGTTTTGGCATCCACATCCGGATCCATCATTTCTTAAGTTTTTTTGTGAGTATTGGCTAGTGGACTCCGTACAGTGGCTAGTGGGCTCCTTTTATCTAAGTTTATCACCCTGGCTCAAACATTCAGTTACGATTCTGATTATATTATAGCTGTGTAAATATGAAATGTAAAAAGGTGGATACTTTGACATTTTCGAATGCCCTCGAAGATTATTTTATGTTTCGTGAAAAAATTGGACATGTACTCCAAAAAGAGAACGTATGGTAGCCCTACTTAACAATTCTACTCATAAGCTACCTGTGTAAATCTGAAAAAAGCAGACGCAAAATTTACCAGTAACGAGCAGAGACTAAAGCTAACGTGTTCTATGTGACTTAGCCTTGCATTCACAGGATTCAGATGCCTGACCGACTTTCAGGAAAACATTAAGTGTAATAGCTGTTTCGTCACAATATCAAAAGTGAAATACGGCCTTCCGGGCGACCAATATAACTTGATAGCATCGACAAACAAACTTTCCTCGCTAATAAAAACGACTAAGTGGCACGTACATGTCGTACATATGGCTAAACACATGAACATGGTGGGGGGCCATGGTCTCGGGCCCATTGGGCCCCCCCTAAATCCGGCGCTGGATGACCTACCGCTTCACCATTTGGCAGTACTCTTTTGCAGTGAAAATTAGAAAGCTATGTCACACCGCACTCTCGTTTCTGGGGAAAACTTCTGCTGTGATTGTAGGTGGTCCTCCATGGGATAAATAGTCCCTAGCATACCGACTCATGGCACCTGGTCATGTAACGGAATCGTTTGTTAATCGAATGGTTCCGAAAATTTTTGGATTTTCGTGCTCGCAAGCGTCATCAGATGCATCAGCCGACCAGTTTCCTTCTTTGTCAGTCTCAACATTTTCGAAATGACTTATCCCACTTCCCGTACATAAATTTCCGCTTTGATTATCTGGGACATCATCAGCTGGCTGCCTATGTTCTCGCCATCTTCACTGTGGTATGGCCCGTCATTCTTACGCTTTTTCTCTATTTTCTGAGGTAATTCGGTTCACATGCTTGTCCAACGCACCATTCTCGTTTTCTGCTTCGACTTTTTTGCTTTAGCTTTAGCCGTCTTTTGACTGCCAATCAAATATTTTCGGCCTATGTCTCTTGATCTTTGACTCATGGTACTTACGTAGTTACAAAAACAACATATTCCTAAAAAATAGCCCAATTCGACTGGAAACAAAACACAGTATGACACTCATCAGTAAAGACTTTGCACTGATATAATGGCCATAGTGCAGCCCACTTAATAGAGCACCGGTTAAGAACACAAACCGCTTATTAGAGCAGGTTTTCAGTATATTTAAATAAAAAATTATTTTATTTTCTAACATGAAAGAAATATATAAAGTAATTGCAGATTTCCCAACCTAATTTTTAGAAATTTTTCAAAACAGGCAAGCCTATTTTAGTAGCCTCAAAAACATCTAAGAAAGTCATCCCACCTTTGCGCCTTTACAGACTTATTGCAACTTCCAATATCATTTGTTTTGTTTGGATATATCTCAAAAACTACGACGCCAATCTGTGTGAGATTGATGCCATAATCCTTGTTTCGGTAGTACTTCTTGATGCAACTTTCACTACAAGAACATCATGAGTCTTACTTCGCTTAAACGTAATTGTCACTCATGTTGCTTTGCAAATGGCTTTAGCCTACTGTTAATATTCGTTAAAGAAATTTTCTGTTACCTTTTAAAGAATCGTTATGTTTTGCACACCTGTAATAGTCATTCAGCTCGCGATAGCATAATTAAAACTATGTTTATTTCAAACATTTTCACCAATCTCAGGTTGCCTCAGCAGATCTGCACGAGAGGGAAATTGAATAAGACTGACTAAGCAGCACACATTTGCAATAACGAATCAACGCTAACCTTCCGAAAGCAAGTAGTAGTAACTGTTGAAACAACAAGAACTATCGAACCGTATTGAATTGTATTTTGCTGCAAATATTGAAACTTGGCCTGTCAAACACGAAACGCTTATAACCGCAACAGAAAACAGCTTCAAAAGCCCTCTCTGCCTTAATTATCTGCGGTTGAAAAAAGTATAGGTTGCACATTACCGATAAACAGTGTCCATCGTTACGATTAAAGGACGAATTATGATGATTAGGGGAGTTAAAAACCACACAGTTCACTTTGATTTTCGTTGGCAACGGATCCCACGCTTACAGAATATTGTGGGCACAACCGCTCAGCGCCAGCACTACACAAGCAGCTTTGATTAAAAGTGTAAGTTTGCGTAGGTTCATAGGCGTAGTGCGGGGCCCGATTTAGAAGTAATCGGCTAAAGGCTGCCGGCCATGATTGCAAATGAGTTCTCTTAAGCAGTGTTTCCGGCGCAAACAGGATCGGGTTCAAACTTGACATATGGAGCAGGGCAGTCAGGAAAAGTGACCTCGGATAAGCTATGGCATTGGCAGTTGTGTGACGGTTGGTAGGAAGCCAGATTGAGGGGTGCTGTTTTATTGGGTGCAAAGGTTTTCTGGGGGGATTCGCCCAAAATTGCCTCCATCAAGGATGTGCTAAAAAAGATATGTGCCTCCGGTTTTTTGGTGCATCAAAATATTAGGACCTTGATTTTCCCACGGCTGTGGAAATATTTGAGACAAAGAAAAAAGTGATCGGAAAGGATCAGAAAATTTTAAAGTAAAAATGCGCAAATTTTTACACTACAATAACCTGTGGAAAACCTAACCTGATGTTCATATTTTCAACAAGTGACAATTGTCACTTTCTGCAACTCAACATCTTGCTTCTCAAAAAGGCTTAAGTTTTTTGGTTCTTTACTGTGTTTAAAATGATTTACAAGAATATGCAGGCAAAGGCAGGGGTGCAGTGGGGTGGGAACGCATGGGAACGGCGTTTCCACACCTTTTTGCGCTGGCAAAGTCACTTGATGATGTAGGATCCAAACGATTACATTAAAACATGGTTGCGATTTCACGGATGTGCTAGCGACACGCAGAATCGCACTGTTAGTCATAAGTCTACAGTGAAACACGAAGATCCAGTGTAAAAATACTTGCAGGAGAATGCTCACTTTTATCGAACTATTTTGAGCAGTCTTCCTTTTTATTTGCCGTTCCCACACCTCTTTTTTTTAGCAATCTCCCCCCTGGGTAAAGGTCCTTAAATTGGCGAAGTTGAAAGCATGATAACGTCTTAAATGACTTCAAAATATGATATTTTTGAAAATTCAATAATATTCCTCATGAACTGAAAAGATGAATTCAAACTGCATATATTTAACGTTGTGAATGTCGAATTTCTACAATTAAAATGGCTTCGATTTACTTTGTTATCAAGTAGTAACGTATACGAAAAGAGTGCTTGCAGAGACCTGTACTTCAAGGAGACCATTTGCAAATTGAGCGAAAATATATTTTGCCTCTTACTGCTAACTTTTGTGCTACTAACTCAAAATACTTCATAAAAATATGAACATTTTTTGTAACAAGCAGCAAAGCTTTTTGGCGTGATTCAGCATGCCGGCGCGTCATACCTGTGGCGTGTTGTTGGACCTACAAATAAAACTGAGCACGCTATATCCAGTCAGTTGTTAGAGACTGTGTGGGATCGATCTGTGAACACGGACAAGGCAAGGTCTTTTACGGGTGTGCAGCACGTTTTGTGTGATTTGTTGGCGTTCAGAATCAAGCTTTTCTGCTGCGAAGACTCCCAGTGAGTGGAAGCAATGATTACATTGCATGTGCGATTGCCACCTATACTCAACAAAAGTTCTTGTTGGCGATGAAGCTAGACAGGTTTTGAAGACAGAGCCTAAATGACAAACTTTCATGATGAGGCTTCGTTTGCTGGTCCAATGACAAGGTGTCACTGACATTATTTCGAAGCTGAATGTACGGTATAAATAGACATTGTAAAAAAATGAGCGATTTAATTAGTTGCGTGGCAGGTCCTGAAAACTTGAAGATTCAGGTCGTGTGCTGTGCAACGCTGCAACTTACTTTTCGTTTGATGCAAGTTACATTTCGAGACAAGTACTGCGTTTAGTGACACAAAAAAGCTCGGCAATCCTCGTTTGGGCTGTTCACTTTATCTTTCACGTGTGGTTTTGCTTTCAGAAACTCACTGAGAAACGACGACGTAACAAAACAGACCATATTCGAGGCGATCGCAGAATGTTCGAGATCTTTCCCGTCCACGACCGACAGTCGGACGGCGGCGACGTCGAGTGCATTGACCAGCATCAGTGTTGCATGTCTTGTTTTTGCCGGGCGCGCGACGACGAAGGGGCAAAATCGCGGCACAAGTTAAACGGCGGCGTCAGTTGACCGAGATATTATCGCTTTGTTGGGAGTGGTTTAGCGATTGTGGCAGATTGATTCGCAGCTGCAGATGTCATCACGGCGTGGATATGCTCCAGAGCAGATGTCGATCCCCGTACGCTTCAAGTTTTACAGCAAAGACATTCGACCCCTTGCGAGGTTTCTAGGATTTGTAGTCGATCGCTACGTTAAACGTTACTCATGAGCTCTCAAATGGCAAATCAAATTAGTGCCACCAGGAACAATTTTTGTTAGTGAACTACTAAATCAAATCAAGTACTTGCTAGTGCTACTATAGATTTATTTATAACATTGGATGAATTTTGTTACCGGAAATAGAGGTTTGACCAGTGGAAACTCATGCTATCAATCCTTTGCTCCCTCCAGACGCGTTATGAAAATTCAATCAGAAAACCTAGCCATAAATTTAACTTAATGTGTAAAAATACGGTTAGGTTCGCAAAACCGTAGCTACTTACCTGTTTATCATAACCATCAGCAATGCCTGCAGCGTATGGGTAAGCTGAGGAGCAGAACACTCGCGTGCGCTTAGTTTTGCGACAATCGGCTTATAGCATGTGCCAGCCTCTGAGCTGTCTTTATTATCAATCCTAAGTATGCGTTCCCACGTCCTAATAACATTGAGTCCACGAATTAAGTGAACTCTTGGCCAAGATTTGCCTCTACGTGAAATTTACAACGGTGTGCTACAACACAAGCGTGCACTGGCCAAAATGCTGCCGTGATGACTGCGCTGGGTTTGTGAAAGTAAAACTTGGCAAAAGAGTATCTCTTATTAAACAGACCTGTACATTTGAGAAAAACAAACTGATTCTCATCACCATCTGTAAGCAACTATTGCCACTTTCATGTTCCGCCTAAATTTCACTCGTCTAAGTAAATACAATAAATAGAAAGAATGCTATAGAGAGCCAAACGTGCATGTGCTGCAGATTATTAGACTGGAAAGGTTTTCTTCAGGATTTCCAAACCGTTAGTTCGCTGCTTTTGATTTTCTTCTTCGTTTTTGCTTCAAAAGCATGAACCCGGCATTTGCTAGACGCTCTAGTTGTGATTTATGAATAACGTGACGTAAGCCCCGATTTTTTGGCTTTATTCCACTTTGTTGCTGGACCGTCTCGAAAAACAGAATAGCTGCAGTCAGAAAGAAAGTGGTTTGTACTGTACATGATGGCAACAAGCCGTGGAACGTCTATGCTGTTTGGCGAATTCTTTTTTCTCTTCACTTAGCAAAGTTTTCACAGGAAAGTGGAGAAGTTTCTAAACTTTGTGCCAATGTGAGACACTATAAAATTTTATCACCGTCATTTGAAGTTTTTTTCATCCGAATTGCACCCGCGTGCTGGTGCAGAAAAACAAAAACTCCGTTCACCCGAATTGTAAAGCATGTTTCCAATGAAAAAATATCATTTGTTACTGTCAGAAACCGAACGAGGTGGTCACTGATCTACACCAGTGGTTTTCATCGTGGGGCCACGACCCGCAGAGGGGTTGTGATTTGTGAACCATTTTTGGAAGGGTCACGAGTAGATATTTTAAGTACACAGCTGTAGCCTATTACATTTACTTTATTCCAATTTTGGATGGGGTCGTTGGATTATAGTGGATTGCTATAATGGGTCGTGGTACAAAAGGTTGAAAACCACTGACCTTCACGGTGATTCATATTTTTGCAGAATAAATTACACAAAACAAAGGTAGAACAATCAGACGTGCGTGCTGTACATGTCCATTGTCCAGGTTTACAGGGTGATATTGACTCAGTTACCATAACCGTATGAGACCGGAGGAAAGGAGAAAAAGTCAGGAAAATCCTGGTGAGTTTGGGCAAAATTACACTAACAGATAACAATTCTGGACCAAATAGCCGATTCAAGATTCATAAACCTTGTAACAGAACTTTCTAAACAGTACAGAAAGGCATATGACCTTTTAATGGATAGAACAGCTATGTCCAACCCACGGGCTGCATGCGGCCATTCGAAGGTTTTGTGCGGCCCAGTTTGGGTGTTCGCTGTCGTAAAAGTATCCTACATACTGACAACCTATCCTTATTTTGATAATTTTGATATTGACGTTTTGATGCAGGTGATCCTCAGTGCCACTTTATCACGTCTGTTACCATTGCAATTAGGATTCGAACGCTTTCAGTATGTTAGCTTAAGCTAAATATAGTTTACTAAGATCAAAATAAGCCATTTAATGTGCGGCCCTCAATAGTATATGTCATTCGATATGCGGCCCTGGTCAAGACAGTGACATAATTTTTGGCTCAGTAAGCCATTTGGGTTGAACATAGCTGGGATAGAATATAGAAGTTTGACAAACATTTGAAAATTTTGGTGCAAAATAACTTCCAAATCTGATACGTTCGTTGTTGAGTAAAAATGTTGCTTTGAACCGCTAGCTTTTGTTGGGAAATAACTCTCTGTGTTCAGATGTGTACCACTTGATAGGCTGTTGGCTTGCTACGTGCTGCTGACCAGTTTGTTAAACTTCAAAAAAAAGCTTCATCAGTCGGTGCGGTGACCGGATAAAAGCTACAGCGTTACTAAGTCCGTTGTCGTGACATGCGGCCTAACAGCTTGAAAATACAGTTTCCTTTTTAGAAAATAACGGCCTTCTAAAAGTTTTGGATACAATTTGCGATTCACGGCCTGGTAGGCCCATATCAATTTTGTGAGTTGCGAGAGCAAGCTAGTGTGAATGGCACAAAAAGGACAGCATGTTCGTTTGAGCCTTCCATAAGCTTTCATCGCATCGTCAAAGTCTCTGAAACAAGCAAAAGAAAAAGGATTATTCCTGCACTTATTTTACATAAGGTTGCTGTTTAAATTTTCACTTCACACTTATTCAACCTTACAATCCTTTTTCTTTATTGTGAAAGAACGCATATAGGATGAGATGGTGTAATGTGAAAGCATATAGGATGAAATGGTGTAGTTCAGAGCTTACGCCGTATCCTCGGTTTTGGAAGAGGAATGCCTTTCCTTTACGTTTTGATGCGGCACCAAAACATTGGCGCTCACGCTGCCTTTTCCTGTGAATTTTCCTGTGAAAGTGTTTTCCTCAAATTTTTTTT
>JGI24021J15306_10004809_pt1 | contig 15847 bp, 9 predicted proteins | sample Ectturendosymbi1_FD_15306 | JGI IMG/M metagenome (IMG submission 15306)
TACATAACAGGTCATTTTATGCCTTTTTTAGGTCTTTCAATTTTACGCGCGAACCTTGTATCCACTGAAAAAAGTGCGGCTGGAAAAGTCGGGCTCACTTTACCTGGGCATCGTGATCAACATCGTACAGATCGAGGCAATCATTTGGAAAAACTTTTAAGAAAACAAAGTAATCCCTACCCTAAGAAACCAAATCAATTATTATCTTACTGTTAAACCCCTAGGAAAAATAACTTAATTATGAAAACCGTAATAAAACAAAGCAAATCTGCAAATTTCATATTACTGTTAAATCTTAGTTCTTTGTCAGTTTGCACATGCTATCAGTGTAACTGCTGACTAGTCAGGTGAAATTGCGTTGTTGCTGGTGTATAACTGTGCTGTTGCTTGCTTTATTGTTTATTTTGCATTTGGTTCAAAACTTGCATCTGGAAACTAAACAATGTGCAGTGCAAATATAGCTTACATCAGTGTTTTTCAACCAGGGTTCTGCAAGTGGCTGCCAGGAGTTCCACCAAAACAGGTCGAAATTAGCTGGAACGAAATTCACATCCACAGTTCCATGCGGTTGTTTGTACCAATACCACTGTTTCAAAGGTTTGTTACAGAAAGAATAGACAATTGGATCATTGCATACATAGGGTTCCATGAACAACGCAAACATTTGCAGAAGGCTTCCCTGCAGCAAAAAGGTTGAAAAACACTGGCTTACATGGCAGTTATCAGCTAAATGTCTTAAATCAATAAGCAATCATTTGCTATATATCCAAGGACAAGTTTATGCACAAGAATGTAACAAGGAAGCAATTTGAACTGTTTTCAACATTCTTGCATGTACTTCACACACAAAACTAAATTAATTCCTTTCAAATTGTGCACTGAAACAGAAGTTTAAGATGGTGTCACACATGTCACATCTTAGAATGTAATCGTAATGTATGTGACCAATTTAATTTAAATATGTTTCTATGCCAAATCTGAATAGCAAGAAAATCATTAATGGGATAAATGTGTTCAGTAGAGGTTAATTACAGATAATTTGAAATACAATAAAAAACTGACTTGTAAAACTTTAAAAAAAAACTTTGATGTGTGTGACATAAATATTTGCCGAAAAAAAGCTGTAATGTTGTGGAGGTAACATCCAATATGAAAATTTCAAACATTGAAGAACACAGCATATCTCTTGCACTCAATGATGCACCAAAAAGTAATTGTGAAAAAGTTTTACCAACATCAAAAAAATGTAGAAACAAATTGTGTATATTGAACACATTCAAATTTATTCACTATCCACTATTCTCCACAAGGCACATTTCATCACTAGATGATGCTGCACATAACATGTGCTCCACATACAGAAAGAAGAACTTCAGAGCTTCTAGTTTTAGGATTTATCAATAAAATATATCTGAACTTAGTTTGAAAAAATAGTTGGTGGTTGATGTTTGCATGGAATCGCCATTCAGGAGATACATCATATCACCCATAAGCCTGCTTGCAATTGTCATTGACTGAAGATGCATAAGATATTTGAAATCGATTTCCTAATTCAGTGGTTCCCAACCTTTCTAGGCTTGCGGCACCCTGCAGAAGAGAATTAAAATTTGCAGCACCCAGTGGCGAACCCATACAATTTTGCTTCAAGGTTTGATAACAGTTTGAAAATGTATTTTTAATAGTATATTAGAAAACGCATTAGCTCGCGGCACCCCTGGGTATTGTAAACGGCACCCTAGGGTGCCGCAGCACCCCAGTTGGGAACCACTGTCCTAGTTAAATAATTTGCTGATTGATTTGACTGTACCACCTTTGTTGAGATTTAGTATTAACAACATATTTGTGACTTGAAAAAGTCCAGGAAAGTCATTTATTCAGCCAGGTTAAGTGGTAATGAATTGACTTGTAGATGTAGCATAGATCAGGGTTTCTCAAACAGGGCCCTCACCCCTCCTTAAGGGCTACAAGCAGAGGCCTTCACTAGGTAGCTTAAAACAAAACTAGGTATTTGAATTGATGAGCAGCGGGCCACAAGTGTGAGAGTCTTTTGAAAGGGGTGACGACTTATGAAAATTTGAGAACCACTAGTTTAGATCATGTATCACAGGCTGAACTGGAACTGTAGTAAAGAAATAAACTAGTAAATTATTTCAGGAAACCTATTTTAGTGACATGCTGTTTTATGAAGGGTACATTGTAATGTTAGTGTCCATGTGTTATTTTTTGGACTTAACTTCAAATTGTGTTTTCACAGAACTGTAATTATTAACCTTAATTTGTGATGTTTGTATGTCAAACTGTTTGTTGGATTTTCCTCAATTTTTTTATAGTCTTAAACTTACAAATTACAGCTGCTGTATTTGCAAGTTACAACTATTGCAACAACTTATGTGAAAAAACACTGCATCTGAACAAATCATCTTTTCAGTGTCATCACAAAAGTATGTAATTTTACATGTTATTACAATAAGCTTGCTATAGTAGAGTAATGTTTGATATTAGGCAATCACTTCCAAATGAAGGGTAAATTGTATTTGAGTAACAGCTTGACACTACCTTGAGAGCCAGTGTATGATATATTCATACCTCGAAATTGGCCTAAAACCTGCAGTTTTCGGTTGCCTCACCAGTGCCATAGCTCCTCCGTCGATTGCGCTAGAGAGCTGTTCAAACCCTCAAAAGATTTGGCAAGTCTTCTAGTCTGCAATTAAAAAATATTTTTTTGGTTAGGGGTTGCAGATTTTTTGTTAGTGATGTCATAAGTGAAGTAGTTTTCTGGCCATTTTGTCTCATATTATCTGGCCTAGTGCCCAACTGCTAGACCAAAGTATTTCGCTGAAGTTTTCATTGGAAACTAGGCTCGAGTCAGAGTCTTTTGAGTCTTTGATCAACTTTCTAGTGTTTCTGGTTCAAAAGTTACGATCTAAAATAAACAAAATAATTAATTATGTTATCTAATTGGTAGATTAATCAATTATTATTACTTTAGATCATAACTTTTGAACCTGAAACCCCAGCTGGTCATCTAAAGAATCAAAAGACTTGGATTTTAGCCTAGTTTCTAATAAAAACTTCAGCGAAATACTACCATCTAACAGTTTGGGCACAAGGGCTAAAAGTCCTCCACTTATGACGTCACTCACAAAAATCCACAACCCCCGACCAAAAATTTTTTTTCATTGCAAACTGGAAGACTTGGCAAGTCTTTGGAGCCTTCGAACAGCTCTCTACTGCTTTCGGCACCACAGTTACGCTCGTGCAAAGCCACATGCGATGTGCAATCTGGCTGTTTTGGCACGAAATGCTTGAAACAGGCCGGAAGTGAAAGTGTTAAAACCTTTGGACCCTGTCAAGCTTAACTTTAAAAGGTAAAATTTGCCTATATTGGCCAAGTATTTGCAACCCCATAACTTGCCAGTCAATTGTGCTAGAGAGCTGTTCAAACCCTCAAAAAGATGCAGCCAGCAAGTGTTCCAGTTTGCAATGAAAACACTTTTAGTTTTTTTTTTGTTGGTGACGTCATAAGTGGGATAGGTTTGGGCCTTATTGGTTGAGGTCATCGGTCCCTGGGCCCAAACAAAAGAGGGAAGTATTTTGCTCAAGTCTTTACTGCAAACTAGGCTAAAATCCAAGTCCATTGAGCTTTCGAATGACTTTGTAGCATTTCTGGTTCGTAAGTTATGGCCAAAACACTAATTTTGGTTAAAAATAACCCAAAAAGATATTTTATCAAAATTTTGTTTTCTTGGTCATAACCTTTGAACCAGAAACCCTAGAAACACAATTGAAGCCTAGAAAGACTCATATTTTAGCCTAGTTTCCCAAACATACTTGAGCAAAATACTTTCTCTTGGCGATTAGGGCCCAAGGCCTGATAACCTCAGCCAAAAACAGTCTAAACCTACCCCACTTATGATGTCACCTATAAAAAAACCCAAAACCGAGATATTTTTTTTCATTGAAAACTGAAAGACTCAGTGTTTTGAGGGTTTGAACAGCTCTCCAGCACAATTGACTGGCGAGTTATGGATTTGTAAAGTGTCGTGGAAGTAGCAGCTCAATGCATGATTTCAAAGTACCATATACTTGTACACCAGCTCACAAAATGTTAATCTGTTTGTTTTCAGGTGCTTCATACTTCGTTTGATTTTAGTAAAAGAACAAACCATCTGGTTTCACATGAAACTTTTCTGTCATGCTTAAAGTTAATCCATTCTGTGTGTTTTTATTATTTAGTATCTGATATTACACCATGGTCATCTTTTGATGAGAAGACTGCACCTGCACCAGAGTGGTCAACAAAAGCGTCATGGTACACCTACAGCAATCATGAAGGGGCTACTGCAATTGCATTAAACCTTACGTGGGCACAGCATGGTGTGAATTTGTTATTTTTTGTTAGCATCTGTATTATTGTTAATCAGTGTTTCCCAACCAGAGTCCACGAAAGGCTCTGGATGAGCCCACAAGTAATAGAGGCAAACAGTCAACGTTTTTGTTGGTACAGGTGTGTGTTGATGACCACAGGCCTTTATTTCGACAAACTTTGAAAACACACAGAGACATGATTCTCATTGAAATTTGTGAATGTGGGCCATAAACCAACTTTGCTAAAACTTGTGTTTGTATTATTCTCATACTTTTGGTCTACCTTGAGTCCGTGAAAATTTATACTGGTCTGAAAATAGTCCGTATCCTGAAATGATTGGGTAACACTGTTGTAAATCAAATGTTGTTTTGTTAGCATTTCTTGCCATACTGTTATGGTGAGTGTATCATGACTAGTAGTTCATATCATCAAAAGGAGCGCCATACTGTATATACTCGCATATAAGCCGACTTAAAACTAAAAAATTTTTTATCAAATTAGGGGCTCGGCTTATACACGCATAAATGTGATCTCACACAAACTTCTCAATAAAAGTAAAACACAACAATAATGGTTTTTATTCTCTTCTGCACGCTTTTGCTATGATAAGTGCATATATTACCGTTATAAAACATCAGATTATTTTCATAATTAACTTCCCGGTAATATTGTTTCCTAAACAAATGCGTTGATAATGAACCTTCATCAGTGTATTGCATATTGATACTCTTTTGTTATTAGCCCAAACAAAGGCATATGTTTGCTATACTAAGCATAACAAACAATGGTATTTTGGGGGTCGGCTGATATGCACGTTTTTGCAAAATTCCTCATTTTGAAGCAGTTTTTAAGGGTCAGCTTAAACACAAGATCGGCTTATATGCGAGTATATATGGTAATGTATTGTGTATGTGGCATCACCCAAATTGATAAACTTAGCTTACCTTTTAGTTTTAACTTGATTTGATTGTTAACATCAGGTTTAACAACATTTTTTACCCCGCCGTTTACTGAGGTGTTAAAATCGACACCAAAACATTTAGAACCGTGTAAAAGACAGACAATGCTAAATTTACTACATTTTTGCAAATACCTATCCACACCAGCTATGGTTTTATGTCATTGGAGTTGACACAAAATGCATTGCATCACAGTGTTTCAAATGATCCAATATATATGACTACCTCTGACAGCTGATCTACTAATTCAATATAGCCAGCGATATGCTGTGAGCAGAGCTGTATCATCCGCACTCCATACCCCCCAAGTGGGGGCTCCCATGCTGTCACAGGGAGCCCAAAATTCTAGTCCTGTCACCACTTAGCACCCCAGAGAAAGCTTCGATCCCATAAATTGAAATATGAAGCACGAGAAATTAGTGAAGTTACGGGGCCCTTTGAAAGAAAGGTGCATTACAGTTATTTTGGGACCCTTTGAAAGCAAGATATTTTCACATTACAACTGCTGTTGGGGGCCCCTTTGAAAGCAAAGTATCCCACTTACACATTGCAGTTGCTATTGGTCCCAATTTGAAAGCAAGGAAGGCTACTTTGCACATTACAGTTGCAAAGGGGGGCCCGAGGCAAGTGCCTCGCTTGCCTTCCATTCAACACACAACTGTATATAAGCCTGACAATGATCTTACCGTAAAACCTCTATTTCACTGCCATGGCGCTCTATTTTTCAACTCTTCCTTTATAGTGGCGTTCTATTGGAGGTGGAGGGTGGTGCTCTATTTCTCAACTAGCTGGTCAGAATTTTGAGATGGAATATATTAATGAAAAGAAAAAACATCTAACACATTTACATAATTAGCAAAAGACACGAATACAGGGTGATTACTGGTAAGTAATCACAGCTTCACTGGTGAAAATCAAGTGACATGTCGCTGTTGAAGCCATCCAAGTCATTTTCAGTACTTTCTGCATCAATGTCAAGTTGCTGAATAAGTTCGCGTTTAGGGTAGGTCTTATTTTTGGAGAAACACAGCAGAAAAGGAGATTTCAGCTGGAACTATTTCCAAAATAGAAGAATTCATGAAAGTGGTGTTCAATTAGAGGGTGGCGCTCTATTTTTCAACCCTTCCTTTATAGTGGTGTTTTATTAGAGGTGGCGCTCAAATAGAGGTTTTACGGTATATGAGAATATGAAACCGATTGAACACGTTCTGCTTTATCCAATATGTGTACTTTCTCACCTGATGTGCTGATGTAAACACTGTAATGTAAAGTTATCTTTATATTATTGAACACATTGAAGTTGCTGATGAGTTTATCACTTCAAAAAACACAGATATCACGCAATTTTTCATAATAACCTAGACACACAGGTCGACTAAAAAAACAGATCTGGGTGGAAAAAACGCTGACTGGGAGCCCTGCTCCCATAACTTGAAGGAAAAAAACCCTGAGTGGCAGCCCTACTCCCATAACTTGAAGTGAACATTTGAAGATTTATTGCCGTGTTATTGTTAGCAACAAAGAGCAAGAGTACAACAATCCGCTAGCAAGTTTCGCAACGTGCCTCTGCTGGCAAAGGAGCGACTTGCGCTAAGCGTGTCGGCGGCCTCGTAGTCACGACTTTGCCCTGACGGGCACCGCGTTCATTTATCCTGCCTTGCCTACATGCCTAGTTGTATACGTCCAGAAGTCAGATTTCCACTTGATCAACGTATTTTGTGTTGTTACTGTTGTAAAAAACGTAAGCTACTATGTCTAGCCCAGGTAGTCTTCTCTTATTTTGTACTGCATACCAACAAGATACCTTTAGTGCTTACAACCAAAGTTACACATTTGGGCAGCCTGCTGTTCAGACAGCCAGATGGAGTTAATTGTGTAGTTAGAAGTTGATGTTGGGGGGTGTCCCAAAACAGAGTAGTGCAGTCAGTGGTGTAACTAGAGGTTTGAGCCAAGGGGGGAAAAGCTTAGCTGAAGGGGGCCCACTAGCCAAAACTCAGAAAAAGGTTAAGAAATGATAGTGAATCTCTGGATGTTTAAAAAAATGAAAACACCCTGATAAACGCAAAAAAACAACCTAAAGAAAGCTAAATATCAAAATGTCAACTAGAGGGGGCCCAGTTTCTATATTTAGCTTGCTGGGAAGGGTGGCTTGCCCCCCTGTCAGTTACGCCGCTGTGTGCGGTTAGTGGGTTATGGATGCTAACCGTTGCATCCATGTAGGCCTTGGCAAATAATGGTTGGTTTTCGAGGGTACTGAAAATGATAAAAGCTCAAAAAATAACCCTCAGACCCCTTTGTTCAGGGGGTAAATGACTGCGTAGACGGTTTCTCAGAGTGATGAAACTTTCCTTGCTCAAAGATATATGCTTTAGCTATCCTGACATAAATATAAACATATCAACGACTTCATAGTTTATTCAGCTAATGAAAAGAAGCAATTTTTCCCCAAAATATGCATTTTTGCCACTAGTGGTGTTGTTGTGCACTTGTTGTTTTGGCAGAAAAATGTTCTCAAATCACCATTCTTCAACCAAATTGAATGAATAAAGTGTCTATTTCCATGTTTTCAGTGGTGAGGATTCAAAATAGCACAGCTAAAATTTTAATGGGCATTATGGTTAATAAGTTATGTTTCATTTTTGTGCATCATCAACATTTGAACTTTGGACATATTTCAAACTTCTAAGATGAACTTCTTTTCTTCTGAAAAGTTGCATGTGAATTTTTCTCTTTTTTGGTGAAAACGTAATATCCACTCATCATTAAATAAATTTCAAAGCAGATCATAAGTAAGCAGCCTACCCTGCTGTCAAAGGGCCCTCAAAAGTCACAATAATGCATGAGTACCCAGCTTTTGAAGTGGCCCTCAACAGCAACTATAATATGCAAGTGCTCTGCTTTGAGTAGGGGCCTCAACAGCAATTTCAATGTGCAACTAATCTGTTTTCTTGGGGCCGTCAACAGCAACTGCAATGTGTAAGTACTTTGTTTTCAAAGAGGCCTCCAATTTACAACTGTATTGTGTAAGTACTTTACTTTCAAAGAGGCCCCCAACAACAACTGTAATGTGCAAATATGAAAAAGTTTCAAACCAACTTCAATACGTTGAAAAACTGTAGGTTAAAATTTCTTCCAATAATTTCTGAAAAGGCTCCATCAAGTAATAGCAAAAATATATACCAAATAATATGATTTCCCCCTCCTAAGCTTGACCGAAACGTCTTATCATGGTTGGCTGAGTATGATGGCATCATCATCAGAGTACCCTCATTTTCAGTCTTGCCCTGTGCTCCCTCACCCTAAGTCCACCACTTGTCATACAAGAAGAGTTTGACCCGTACATTGAGTAATTGGTATATTACTGTATACATATGTCAGTTGCTCTGGCATGTTCTATAAATTTTTAATTAGTAACAATTTCAGTGCTCACAGATATAACTAAAGAGTGGAATAAGAGATGATTCAGCTCAGTAACTTTATGATATCCTTTCTTATTAGGACTTCCAATATTTTTCAATACTTTGTTTTGGCCAAATTCAATACTTTTTCCAGGTCTTGAAAACTGATTTCACAATTCAATACTTTAAATACCACATGGGAACCCTGTAAAACAGAGGTTCCCAACCTGGGGTACATGTACTCCTAGGGGTACATTTGCCTATCTGAAGGGGTACATTTTAAGTTAGCAATATAAGAGAAATATATATTTACATATTTTTTGTTTCCAAATAGTTATATATACATCAGTGAATATTACTTTCAAAGAGGTTATATGCATATTTTCAAATATATCTCTGATTAATCATGATAAAATATTTTGTCATAAGAAATTTCAGGGGTACATGTTCATCTGTCGAACTGCTGAAGGGGTACATGGTCAGAGAAAGGTTGGTAACCCCTGCTGTAAAATATATAATAAAAAGATGCAATATGACCTGTGCAATTGTTCTGCCTGAAATTGTCAAATGTATTAGTTATTTTCATGACAAAATCTTGAACAGACACTATCAAACCTGCTTTTTCATTATTAGCAGAAAGATTTTGTTAAACATGACATAGAGGTATTAAAAACTGGCATGTTTGCCTGAGGTCTTTAATATATCATTTATTTCATATTGGTTCTGCATTACATTTTGCAAACATTATTAGAAATCTCATAAAAGCCTTTCCAAATAATTCACCTGTCTCACTACGGCTTAAACCAACCTACAAATTACTCAAGGTACCTGTGCAAAATTATCCTGTATGACAGTTCAAAAAAGGTTCATACTGAGATATTTGTGAAGTTGTTAGTAGTGGTGGACTTAGGTTTAGGGGAACCCAAGGCAAGGCTGAAAATAAGGGGCCTCTGATGATCTCATCATACTCAGTCAACAATGGTAAGACTTTTTGATCAAGCCTAGGAAGGGGGAAATTATCATTTAGTATAAATTTGTGTTACTACTTGATTGGGTCTTTTTGGAACTTTGTGGAACAAATTTCAACCCACAGTTTTTAAAGTACTGAAGTTGGTTTGAGGTTTTTCCTTATTTACACATTACAGTTGCTGTTGGGAACTCTTTGGAAACAGAGCTCTTACACACTGCAGTTGCTGTTGAGGGCCCCCATTGAAAGCAGAGTACTCACTCATTGCAGTTGTTGTTGAGAGCCCGTTGAAAGCAGAGCACTTATTCATGATCTGCTTTGGAATATTATGAGTGGATTGTAAATTTTCACCAAAAAAGAGAAAAATTTACACACAAAACACCTCGAGGAGGGGCCCTTTGAGGGGTGGACCTGAGGTAAGCCTCTTACTCACCTCTTCTTGAAACTGCCATATGATGAAAGCTCAGGGCAACTCTAGGTTATGGAACTTTTCTGAAGAAAAGAAGTTTATCTTGGAGGTTTGTAATATGTCCAAAGTTCAAATGTTGATGATGCACAAAAATGAAGCATAACTTATCAACCATAATGTCCATTAAAGTTTTAGCTGTGCAGTTTTGAAATCCTCACCACTGAAAACATGGAAATAGACACTTTATTCATTTAATTTGGTTGAGGAATGGTGATTTGAGAACATTTTTCTGCCAAAACAACAAGTGCTCAACAACACCACTAGTGGCAAAAATGCATATTTTGGGGAAAAATTGCTTCTTTTCATTAGCTGAATAAACTATGAAGTTGTTGATATGTTTATATTTATGTCAGGCATAGCTAAAGCATATATCTTTGAGCAAGGAAAGTTTCATCACTCTGAGAAACTGTCTACGCAGTCGTTTACCCCCTGAACAAGGGGGTCTGAGGGTTACTTTTTGAGCTGTTATCATTTTCAGTACCCTCTAAAACCATTATTTGCCATTTGTGTCAGGATATTTTGCTTGTGCTCAATGAACATTTCCTAAATATCATAAATCAGGTGAATATTTAGATCTTGACTGAGAAGGGACCTTACGGTGAGTGGTCAAAATGTGACAAATATGCACTCTGCCAGACAAAAATCCAGTTTTGACATGATTATAACTTTCGATCCAAACCTCCTAGCTCAATTCCGACTGCAGATTCAGAAAAAGCAGTGCAGAAATATCCAGAGTAACAATTTTCAGAATTAAAGCTTGTACAACAATGAAGTTATGGGCTTCCAAAAACCTTTCAAAATGAGCACGGCGATCCATGGCAGCAAAAATGTGTTGGGGCCCTTACAGTTCAAAAGACCATGAAATCTAAACCGCTTGGAATTTTGGTCTGAAACTTGGGGATTTTTCATTGTTCCCATGGAAGCACATTTGGTGCAATTTTGAGCAAAATCTGAGATGGTGCCCATGGAATCACTGGTTGAGTTGGCATGGAATGACCCAACTGCAACCTTTTCCTGTTTTCCAAACCTAAGTGCATCAAACATAGGGGATTGAGCACCCTTTGCATTTTACATAAGTTATTTTTGAAATGTCAGGAGAACATGTGCCACAAGTTGGTTTCTTGCAAGTGATGCACATATACTTCGTTTCATCACGCTCCATAACATTATCTATGTTTTTGAGGGAGATGCCAATTGACGGAAGAGGGATTGGCCTCAACATTTTCAAGTGAAACTTTTTTCATGCACATGTTGTATATCAGTTGAAGAATGAATTTGTGTCTACTCAATATTCTGCCATTCGACTTTTGAAACAACTCTTATTTGATGCCGTATTTATCAAGTTTCTTTGGCATAAATGTAGCGGAAGAACAACATGACATTAGAAGCATCAACATCTTATCCACTGTCAATGAAAAATTTCACCTATATTATCATTCATACATGGATGCTAATGTCTGGAAAACAACACGTATTGCTGTGAATCGGTCTGCTCCTGGCCCAGAAAACTCAAATATTTCAGGATAGCAGTAAATTTAACATGTGACATGTTTTATAAAATGATTAGAATACCGCAAGTCAGGTTTTTTTAAAGGCATTTTAGGGACCCGATTCGGGTCCCTAGAATTTCAAATCAGGTCCCTAGAATCAGAGAAATCAGGTCCCTACAGATCCATACCAGGTTCCTAACACTTTCCTTAAAAAACCCTGCCGCAAGTTTTATTGTAAAGAAAATAAGTAGATGAGCTCTCTGACATTCTGGAGAGCAATAAATGACTCTATAGCTCACACATGCTCAAGCAAAGTCATTCTCTCTATCTCTGTAAGCTTCTTAGTTAGTGTATTTAACAACTGAATGAAGAATTACTTCTGGTGTGAAGTGCTTCCATACATTGTAAGTACCGTAGTCGGCTACCTATATTTGTAGAGATTTGTGTAGGTGCAGGCAGCGGTGGTAGCAGTAAAACTGTTGTCTCCTGAGGTTCTTCTTGCCAGTGATGATCTGTCATAAACAGTAAAGCTTGCAGCCAAGACACCATGAGGTATTCTTCTACATGCATCCTTTTCTTCATTACTGATGTCCTCTTCGTCTGAACTGCTGCTCAGTTGGTGTGGGCTGACCAACAGCAGGTACGACTGCATCTTCACCTGATTCATGTTTCTGTTCTTCATCATATGATATGTCATCATCCATACACCAGCCAAGGGCCACATCAGCAATATTCTTCACTGTCATTTGAATGTCCGATGTGATGGAAAAACAACCAAACAAGTTCAGCAATAAGAAATAGCTTCACTAAATACACTGTAAAAAACCACCACCTGCATCACTGTTCAACGGTATCTCTAATGTATGCAGTAAAACCTGATAAACATTGAAGTCCAAACAAAACAGCGTGTTTGCCACCAGATCGCAAACATCTCAGCTAGCACATGAAACAATTGACTTATCTAGGTGTGAAAACAGCACCACAAGATACAAGAAATTAGTTTTGGCTATCTCCAAGCATTGGGTGTCAAAAACGACACCTCGGTAAATGGTGGGGTGCAAAAATTAAAGTGATCAAATAACTGTCATGAAAATAAAACAGAATCGCACTAACCACATTTTTGAAAAGTAGTAGATTTTTTAGAAAAAGTCAATAAATCTCAAACTCACCAGATGTGCAGAATTGCAAAAATTGAATTTAAAAATCACTTGGTGTCGAAAACGACACCTTCGTAAATCTAGTGTTGCTCAATCCAGTACTTTCTTGGTGAAGATTTGGCAATACCTTATCCAATGTTGTTTGCAACGTGGATTGGATTGACTCTGGTCAGCATGAACTGTCTGAAATTCAGTTGTAGCAAATCAAAGAAGTTTACGATGTATTGTGTGTTTCGAGTTGATTATTTGGTTCTCATTGTCCATGAAAATTGTGTGAAAGCTTGACATAGGACTCTCAGGTGAAATGCAGATTAAAGGTAGATAACTTGGTTATACCTAAGTTTGTTATTTCTTTATCTCACATTTTATCAATTCAAAAATATTCTTGACAACTTAATCCTATGCAAACTGCTTTTGCTCTGCAGCAACATTACTTAATCAATGAGCTCATGTTTAGGCTTAGTAGTAATCATATATTCCTTTTTAAAGATATACATAGTATGTTAATTGAGATTTTATCCAAACTAATATTTTGATAAAATTTGAATTTTATTGGCAATAGGAGTCAAAGAATGACAGTAGTTTTTTTTAGCACAGTCTGTTCTTTTTATCTAATTGAGTTGCTTGGAATAAAAAAGTTGATTAATTTACAATTCTGATTTTAAAGCTTGCATAAAGAAGGAATTTCCCAGGAGTGTGCAAGCAAGGTAATGATTTAAAATTGATGCCAAGTTTACCCAGGCAGCTTTTGACAGTAAATAGCAAAACAACTGCATCTAATAATTGTAGCAATAGGCACCTCAATTTTTATTAGATATGAAAATTGTGGAAGCTGCGGTTTAACATAAGAGCAATAAATGCATGTGTTCTGTGTATATATACATTTCATTATTGCCAAGGGTTGTTCATCTTGTGCTGTAGAACCTGACCCAATCTTTCATTGGCTGCAAACATCTTATTGACTATAAATAACAATGAAGCTGTATCGAAAAATCCTCATCTTTTGGAAATTTAGAAGTTATCTGTTTTTAACAGTAATACAAAGCTAAAATATTTGTACCACATACTTCACTTCAAAGTTTTGTGTTGCTATTGCACAAAAACTAAAAAAACTTAATTACCAATGCAGTTGCACAGGTGTTCATCAAAATTTCAGTACATAAGTATCTTGTGTTCATTGGTTGTATCTTGCCTTATGAAACTTGTTTGTCTTGGCTAGCCCAAGTTTTTCAGGAGTTGGTTGATGGATACTACATCAGTGTTGGAAAGCGAGGAGCTCATGGTGAATTCAAACATGTGTTTGAATTCCAGAACAAATCAGATGTAAAAACTGGTGAAGACTCAAAGGTGTGGTTGTTTGTTAATTGGTCCAATTGATTTTTGAAAGCCTGTCTAGTGGTTAGACAAAAGTTCAAATAGGATGCATTTTTTTACAAAAAGTGCATTTGCCCAAGTTATTAAATATTTTCATGGTTATGCCAAGTAACTGTTTCAAGCAAACTCACTGTCACTGTTATGTACCAAGGAAAATTTTGACATTTGATAAGCATTATATTTTAAACAATAGCTTGCAATGTTTTCATGAAGGTACTAGGGCACAATAAATATTTTCCTTCATACCCATGAATGAAATGTATGTTCAGGAGAACAATACACTTACATCAATTTGTGATAGGGTTTGTCACAACTTATTGAATGATACAATATTAGTGTTGTGTACCCCAAGTAGCTACTTTAAAGCACCTTGTTCCAAATGACTACAGTAGGCATGAACCTGAAATGCTAGCATCTGAAAGCAAAATGTTTAGTTCTGTAGAAGGTATACACCCCACTAATTTTTTTCATGGATTTGCAGCCTTGGTTGGCCCCTCTAAGCTTTGACACTATGGATTCTCTTGTTTAACTAACATACTGGTCTTAGGAGATATTATTGTAGTAAATTCTATGACAACGTAAATCATTTTTGTAAATTAATGAACCAAAGGTAAATGGTAAAAAAGTATACTTTTTCCCCATATTGGATCCTGTCCATATCCTAACAATCAGTTAGAGTGAAAGAAGCATTATATTTTATGAAATTTTATCAGGTTCAACATTTTCTTCCCACCAGAAACCAACAATAACAGCTATTTTTCAAAAAGATCATAATTTTTATGATAGATATTTGCAAATTTTCAGATTGGGTTTAATCAGCGGTCCCCAAAGTCTGGCCCACGGGCCAGATCCGGCCTGCAAAGGGTTCCAATCCAGCCCGTGAGCTTTCCTAGAATTGTTCATTGTATTTTAACAATTTCGTTTAAGTAAATAAATTAATGTAAGATGTAGAGCTCGATGGATAAAGTTTTTTTTGGCCAATACTGATGTTTTCATTGCTGATATCTGATGCCGATATTTTTTTATTATTTTGCCTCCTGAATTATTTTGCCTTCAGCCAAACATTTTCAAACTACAGCTGAAAGACATTACAGTGCACTTTTTTCTTCAGGCCAAGAAAATAATTTCACAAGTTACAATTATTTTATGAGGCAAAATATACACTCCTGTTTTGCCTTGTGAGGCAAAATATACACTCCTGGAGCTATTTTGCCACCAGCCGAACATGATTGGCTGAACTGGTCATGTGACAAGTTTGGACAGCATGACTGTCTCATTTGACTGTGACATCTGTAAATGGGTCAGTCTGATAGACAAGTGATGTTATGCTTTCAGTGCTGGCAAGCTGTTAGCAGCTTCTTGCTTGCATTGTGTGAACTGTAGGCTAAACCTAAACCCTTGTTTCTTTACGTAAAGTAATCTCGTTGTTAAGTTCGCATCCCATTTAACTTAAAATATTCAAAAAATCTGGATTCAACTTTTTCACTAATTTATTGGTATTTGCAGTGAGTCAAACATGGCAACACAACATTGTGACAACAAATAGAACTTGATCATCAAAATAGCATCTAGTGTTGCAGTAGCAAGGCGATTGCGAGACTTTGTTTTCATACAAGTAACCTGACTGAATACTCTTTCCACAAATGCATTTGATGATGGCAATG
>JGI24021J15306_10004812_pt1 | contig 15843 bp, 9 predicted proteins | sample Ectturendosymbi1_FD_15306 | JGI IMG/M metagenome (IMG submission 15306)
CTTTTAGGCCACCTTGGCCCACTTTGCCTAGCCCTGGGCGCCAACCGTTAGGTGGTAGTATTTCGCTGAAGTTTTTACTGGAAACTAGGCTACAATCAGAGTCTTTTGATACTTTGGATGATCTGCTGGGGTTTCGGGTTCAAAAGTTATGATGTAAGTTAGTAAAAATATTTGACTAATTGGATAATTAATAAATTTTTTTATTTTAGATCATAACTTTTGAATCAGAAACGTTAGAAAGTCGATCAAAGGCTCAAAAGACTCGGACTCGAGCCTAGTTTCCAATGAAAACTTCAACAAAACACTTTGGCCTAGCAGTTGGGCCCTAGGCCAGGCAACATGAGCCAAAATTACTCTAAAACTACTTCACTTATGACGTTACTCACAAAAAATCCGTAACCCCCAACCAAAAAATTTTTTTTCGAGTGCAATCTACTAGACTGGCCGATCCGTTTGAGCCCTTGAATAGCTCTCTAGCGCAATCGGCGGAGGAGCTAGGGCGTTGGTAAGGCAACCAAAAAATGCTGTTTTTTAGGCCAAAATCGAAGTACGAATATATCGTAGACCGGCTCTCAAAGTGTTAAACATTGATCTTTTTGTTTAATTAATATTTGACATATTTTTTGCAGTGGTATAAACTGGCATGGGGCAGAATGGTAAACTACTCCCCTGGTAAGCTAAATGTAAAAACTGGGCCCCCACTCAGCTTATTTCAATTTGAATATTCTTTTGGTTTTCAGTAGGTTATCGTCTTTATGCATTTTTTGGAGTATTCTTCATTGAAATTTTAGGGTTTAGGTATAGCCATCCACACCAGTGGCGCATCAAGCCTAGAAAAAAGGGGTCTGCTGCGGAAGGGCAGCTTTTGATATCACTTTTCAGCATAAACCGACATTTTCTCTTGAGACAAGAAATCGACCAATGAATTTTGTGATTTTGCCAATGTTCGGAAACCCAAAGTGCTACTTTGTCTCTGCTTAACACTTTGACGTCCAGGTTAATTCAAGCGGTTTGCAAAAAACAGCTGATTCGCACGTGGCTTTGCGCAGGAATATCTCCACTCCTGTACAGGTTACAGACCTGGTCGAAGCGTCAAAAGACACGGCAAGTCTTGTAGTTTGCACTCGAAAAAAATTTTTTACTTGGGAGCTGCGTTTTTTTTTTCAGTGACGTCATAAGTGGAGAACGTTTAGGCCACTTTGGCCCACTTTGCCTGGCCCTGGGCACCAACTGTTAGGTGGTAGTATTTCGCTGAAGTTTTTACTGGGAACTAGGCTACAATCCGAGTCTTTCGATACTTTGGATGATCTGCTGGGGTTTCGGATTCAAAAGTTATGATCTAAGTTAGTAAAAATTTTTGACTGATTAGATAATTAATTAATTTGTTTGTTTAATATCATATCTTTTGAACCAGAAACGCTAGAAAGTCGGTCAAAGGCTCGAAAGACTCATACTCGAACCTAGTTTCCAATGAAAACTTCAGTGAAATAATATGGCCTAGCAGTTGGGTCCTAGGCCAGCAACATGAGCCAAAATGGCCCTAAAACTACTTGACTTATGACGTCACTAATAAAAATCTGCAACCCCCAGCCAAAAAATGTTTTTTCGAGTGCAATTTAGAATACTGTCCGATCTGTTTCAGCCCTTGAACAGTTCTCTAGTGCGATCGGCGGAGGAGCTATGGCGTTGGTAAGGCAACCGAAAACTGCTCTTTTTAGGCCGAAATCAAGGTACGAATATATCGTACACCGGCTCTCAAAGTGTTAAACGCGAAAAAATTATACAGGAGACCTATAACTGCGTCCTGCAGGGTCTGCCACTGTTACATTCATTTTGCATAGAAAATTGTCTTTCACCCTTCCATTGTGAATTTGTGATTTAATAAACAACTAAGTAACAGTTGGCATAATCCGGTTTATCATTTTTTCCCACTGATATGAGTATCTGTTCCTAAATGTCTGAGTCGCTGTTGGACAGCGAGGCTTCCGCATTAAAGATGTAAAATGCGTTGGGAGAAATCTGTTCCTAGCAATTTGTTTCCGAAAGCGGGGATTCCAGTTACTCCGAGTTCGGACAAACGAGGTCTGACTGTATGTGGAATAGATAATTGGTATTGATCTCATTGTCAAAACACATCAGAAAAGATTTCCAAGTTATCATTGCTTTTCGGGCACAGCGAATTTATTATGTCACAATCGCTGTTTGTTTCTTCGAACATGGTGCTGAAAACATACTGAGCTTGTCAAACATTCAGCAAATGTCAGTCGTACAGCAATGAGAGCTGTTTATCCAAATGTACATACACTTATAAAATCGATGCTGTCAACCAGCTGCACAACTGCGTCTGTGGAGCGTGCTGTCTATGAAGATGGTGGTGTTGTAAATATACTTAAAAATCACTGCAGAGAAGAACGATTGAATTTCAATTGCTCTGGTTACTTTGCATCGTAATGTAAACATGAATTACTTGATCAATATTGGACTTCTTATGCAGCAAACAACATCGTCAACTGCTTAATTCTGAAAAGGCTATTTTCGAAATACGACGCTTGACTGATATTTTGTTCAGATAATGCGGCCACAATTTTTGAGGTTAGCTTTTCAATATGAGAAGTTGCTTATAAAAATATAGTTTCAGTGGAAACGAAACCATGTTACTTGGCGTGACGCTGAGGAAGGCATAAACTTACTCATAACCTAGTAGGTGTAAACAGCAGATAAAATTTAACCCGAAACTGCAAAACGATCGTGATTAGAGACTATCCTCTTGCCTTGAAGCTAAATATTACAAAACTACTCGTGCGTGTGCAAGATTCTGACAGTNAAAGAGCTGCCACTGCCAGAGGACGAAATTCAAAAACACGTACGANGTATGTTTGACGCAGTATCAATTTCGAGTGTTCAAAAACGTGGATTGTTTAGTGTCACTTCGCAGANGCTATGTAGACAAGGCAGTAACGTTGTTGTTTCGTAATACTACTATGCAATGTTAGAAGGGAAATGTAGGCTGTTGCCTGTTCCAAAATGCCCGCATTAGAGACCTGCAGTGACAACGTTTGATGTTTTATTAGCTTTAATGCTGAGTACCTGTGGTGCAAAGGAGTCTGTCGTGACAGTTAAACAGACCCCCTAGATTCACCCCTCATCCACACTCATATTCACCATCATATCTCAAGTTGTTTTCTTAGTGTTGGCTTGGCTACTGGGCTCCTTACAATGGTCAGTGAGCCTCTTTCGGCTAAGTTTTCCCCAATGGCTTAAATCTCTAATTAAACCACTGGTTTGTTTGCACAACTTCTCAGTGAACAATTGATGTGATTTTTCTTTGTCCCGTCCTCAGAGATTAGTAATTTCGTTTATTGCATTTATTCATATCGTATGTTGTCTAAACATACCTACGGCCTACATCAAACTGGATTTGTTTTCTTTCTGATGATGTTTCAAGACAAATGTAATTCTCGATTGAAATCGTGATTACTTTCAATGTAATTGTAATCTATTGCATTGTGATTTTGTAATCGAGCATGTGAGAAGTAATCGTAATCGATTATGTTTGTGATGTAATCGTCCCATGTATGTTTGTCAGTTGCCTTACCGACGCCCTAGCTCCTACGCCAATTGCGCTAGAGAGCTGTTCAAACCCTCAAAAGATTCAGCAAGTCTTCTAGTCTGCACACGAAAAAAAATCTTTTGGCTGGGGGTTGCGGATTTTATACTTTGGCAGCATTGCAAAATTCATCGGTTGATTTCTAGTCTTAAGAGAAGTGTAGTTTTATGCTGAAAAGTGATATCAAAAGCTGCCCTTCTGCAACAGACCCCTTTTTCCAGGCTAGACGCGCCACTGAGTACACTGAACAGCTTTGATTAAATAGTCGTTTTTGTAGACCAGTTTCAGTAGGTTTTGTTTACTGCTTGCATAATCAAATAAAATGTCTGCTGGAGATGCTGATACCCAAGTGTCTGCAAACAAAGAAGAAAATGAAGAAAAAAGTGAATCATCAGAGACTGTTACTTCATCTGTACCTTCTGGTAAAAATATTTCTTTTTGTTGTTCACCACTATAACTGATGTCCTTTCTTCATAAGTTTTAAAAATAAAAATAAGTGAGTTGCTTTGCTAAGTTTGTTCTAATTGTTCATAAAAGGTTTCCTGTCATCTGTTTTGTAGTTACGTGATTTTCATATTTTGACTCATCCTTAGATAAATTAAAAAATTTGACGAGGCCAACATTTCTGAAACTTGGTCAGATTGCAATGAAATTTTAAATTTATAAGTTTCTGAGCACAATTTACCTGCAACCTGCACACTAAATCTGATGCAGATCAATGATGGTAAGGCTAAAACCATTGGGTGATCTGACATGGAAATGACCGTTTGCTGACTTGTGCAGTTTTGGCCATAACTCTCCAGCCAATAATCCTAGTGAGCTAACTGAAGCATCAAACGTTGCAGAAAGTCTTGTAATTTCGATAAAAAAGAAAATTGGGTACTTTGGGGATTAGATTTTGGGAAGCAATGTTACATCACAAGTTGGTCCCAATGTTTCTTTTTTTGGAGCTGAGACATTTCTATTATTGTTTTAATGAGACATTTTGGTCATTTGTCTTATTAACACTTTGAGAGACGGCATACGATATATTCATACTTCGATTTTGGCCTCAAGAAAAGCAGTTTTTGTTTATCTTACCAACGCCCTAGCTCCTATGCCAATTGCGCTAGAGAGCTGTTCAAGAGCTCAAACGGAATGGCCAGTCTAGTAGATTGCACTCCAAAAAACATTTTTTGGTTGGGGGTTACGGATTTTTTGTGAGTGACGTCATAAGTGAAGTAGTTTTGGAGTAATTTTGGCTCATGTTGCTTGGCCTAGGGCCCAACGGCTAGGCCAAAGTGTTTCGCTGAAGTTTTCAATGGAAACTAGGTCGAGTCCAAGTCTTTTGAGCCTTTGATCGACTTTCTAGCATTTCTGGTTCAAAAGTTATGATCTAAAATAAACAAATTTATTAATTATCTAATTAGTTAATTAGTCAAAAAATTTTACTAGTTTAGATCGTAACTTTGAACCTGAAACCCCAGCAGGTCATCCAAAGTATCAAAGGACTCGGATTGTAGCCTAGTTCCCAGTAAAAACTTCAGCGAAATACTACCACCTAACAGTTGGTGCCCAGGGCCAGGCAAAGTGGGCCAAGGTGGCCTAAAAGTCCTGCACTTATGACGTCACTCATTAAAAACCCGCACCCCCCAAGTAAAAAATTTTTTTTCAAGTGCAGACTAGAGGACTTGCCGCGTCTTTTGACGCTTCGACCAAGTGCGTAACCCATACAGGAGCGGAGATATTCCTGTGCAAAGCCACGTGCGTTTAGGCGCTTTGTTTTTTTTTAAATCCCCAAAAGCGGCCGGACCCCAAAGTGTTAAAACTAGACGTAACAGCATTAATTATTCTATATTTTCGTATATTCTGACAGAATTGACATACATTTCGATCAAAACCATGGTGCCAATGATGGCTTGGGGCCTGTGAGAAAACCCAAGAGCCATTTCACCCATTTTTTTTTCAAAAAATGAAATTAGAAAAAAACTGCTTCTTATGAACCCTTTGGTGGCTCTGCAACTAGAGATAGACCGATACCTTTCTGAATGTATGCCAATGTTTTTTGGGTGCTACTGCAGCGTGAGATCTACCTCCCATTGGCACTATAGCGTGAGGTCTACCTCTGCATTATAGGAAGAAAGGTAAAAAATAATATTCCCATACATTTATTCTAGTGATACACATCTTGTACATCTTCTAAGAATGACACAAATAGATCATTGGAACTTTTCTCATCTTCCAGCAAAAATGGTCAAGATGAGACTGGAACAGCTGGAAACTAACAACTCACATTCTCTTCAGTATCATCGTTTTAGCGTCCATCCACGATCGCTCAATTGCCTGTGTGTGTGCTCCTGGCGCTGGATCCACATAATGTTGCTGGTGGTTCACTGTAGAATGCTGGTACCCCATGGCGTTTAGGTTGCTATAAGCAGGCCACTCATTTGAATGAATAACTGAACCATATGCACATTCCCTTTCAATAATAGGGATTAGAGTGTTGCGGTCACGCTGTTCTACCCAAAAGTACCAACAGTCTGAGCCTTGTTTAACACCAAAAACCCAAGGCCAATCAATTCTACGCCCATGGTTTCTGTTGTTTTCTTGACCTGAGCACAGTCCTCAGAGAGAGGAGAGTTGTCTCCATTCAGCATCCTTCCTCGGTTGTACTTCCGTCGACCAGCAAATCTTGCCTCATCAATTTGGATGGGGTTTTCTGTTGTTCCGACCATCTTTCCTCGTCGTTGGTGAGAAACTATGGATGTACACACATCTCGGCACATGTTGAACCAGTCAGAGACAGTATTAGCAGATTTTCCTGTTAGAGTAATTACTGTAGACCAGTGGTTCTCAACCTTTTCTGCACGTTGACCCCCAATTAAAGTATACAATGTTCTGTAGACCCCGTGGCCTAGCCCAACAGTCACTATTGCAAGGAAAGTATGTGTCAAAATCAATTTGAGTACTTTCAACAACTGCGACACATGCACTACAATATTGTTTGTGATATAACAAACAGAACAGTTTTCATAATGTCATCACAATGGATGATTTGATAAAAAACTATTCGTATCGAATGTGCTTTCAAACTACTGTAGCTGAGATTTGATCAGCCCTCTTTTGTTTGATTTGTTGAAAATGCCTCTTGCATTCCTTGCGCGATTGACAATAACTTTGAATTGGAGGCTTCATTGGTACAGTAGACCCCAGCGGTTATTCATTGACCCCTGGCCATTCAGTGACCCCTTTTGACCCCGTGACTCTTTATTGACCCCTGGGGGTCGATATCGACCACTTTGACAACCACTGCTGTAGACATTGGTATATCCAATACAAAGAGAAATATTAATTCTGATATTTCACACAGGCTCGGGTTGCAGTGCAATTTGTTGTTAATGTCCGTATAATGGAAAATTTGATTTCCTGTACAAACAGACCGTGTAGTTCGACATCACTTTCGATAGCAACGTAACACAGGCTTGAAATCTCCTCCTCTGTTACGCTTTCTTTTTTCCTGCATAACAGAGCCACATTTATGGCATGGATCTGCTTCTTGACCTGTATCCAAGAGATTGTGCTCTCTTAGAAAGGCGAGTGCTGCTTCTTCTGTCAGAATGACTCTTCTATAAAACTCCTTCAGCAACATTTTGCAGTGTCCTCAATCGATGTTAACTATCTTAGAAGCTCCATTTGCTTCCTTTTCTATGCGCATGGTGGTAGACCTCACACCTCACGCTATGGAAACGTATCAGACCTCACACTATGGGAACTGACGCGGCAGACCTCAGGCTGCACCTGGGTAGGTGACATATGGCGGTAGACCTCACGCTATAGTAGCACCGTTTTTTGTTTTTCATTGCCAATACTAATATTTTTGCATTAGTCGCAACATAGTTGAAAGACATTACTGTGGATTTTTCCTTTATTATGTAGGCCACATAAACGAATTGAGTTATTAAACAAGTTATGAATCAGAGAGCAGATTATTCCTGTGCAAAAACTTACAGCGAATGTTATGTCATTGAGCAGATTGTTAGACAATGAGCCAAATAATTTTTCTGGTGCGTTGGTAAGGCAACCAAAAACTGCTGTTTTTTAGGGTTGCCGCATCTTTTGAGGGCTAGAACAGCTCGCTAGCTCAATTGCCTGGCGATGGTGAGTTGTGGAGTTGCAAAGTGGCGTGAAAATGGCGGCTAATGTGGGAGCTCAAAGTACGAATGTATCATACATCAGCAGCGAATAATGTAATAGCTATGTTTTTAGTGATATAACTAAACTCAGACGATTTAACTAAAATACAAATATTTTTGGACCCAAGAGATACATGCACCACAAAGCAGCATCCTGAGCAAGTCGCCAATTTCAATATTTTTATCTCATCATGTTCAATAATGATTGGTGGTTGTTTATGCTTGATTTTTCTGTGCATATTTGCTACTTGCATTCTTTGTAATGTAGCACCTTACTTCATGTATTGCAACTTTGCTGAGAATGATAAGGTTGATCCATTTAGGTCAGTTGTTTCCAAATTTCTAGACTGTCTTCCAGTTGGATTGCTAACACCCCCTCACTCACATGCAAATACACATTATTATTTTGGTAAACTACACATTACAAAACCAACATGAAACTCAAAGATGTATTTCTCATGATGTGTTCAAGATACTTAACACCAAGGCTGAGTCTTGTGTTGAACTTCAGGACAGATTTTGTTAAAATGCTAAGAGTTGACATTTGAATAAGGTTGATTTTACAAAGACTTTTTTCCTTAGGTTTTAATTTTATCAAATTTAACTTGTGTTTGCCAATCTTTTTTTATATATTTTTCCTGAAGGGTAACAGCAAAGAGTTTAAACTGCTGAACTTTTACCAAGCCATGTGTGTATATATACTGCAATATATAGCAACTGGAGTCATGAGACAAACAACTTGAGATTGAGAACTGCTTCCACAGAGACAAGACCTGATACCTTTTGAAAATGAGTTTAACAAAAACAGGCATTGGCACCAAGCCTCAAAACTGCATCACTGCATTTACATGAATTATTTGAAAAGAGCCAAATAATTTTTCTGACTTGTTTAGAAAAACAAAAAGTTGTGTGTCAGTTGTTCCTATTGTCATACTGTTACCCCCCATAGCCTACTTTTTTCCTCATTTGCCCATAGGTTTTTAAACCACCCATTGTGGTAAGCACTGATGACTATTTGGTTTTTGAATTGATGCTTCTTATACTTTGTTTTGTACTTTCAGCTAGCCAAATTACATCGGAAATGATGCAAAATCCTCAAGTACTTGCTGCATTGCAGCATAGATTGGACAGCATGGTTGGCACTCCATCTGGGTATATAGCAAGGTAAGAAAAACAACTCCATGTTTGAAAGACATAATCAAATTATGTCTGTTTTTAAAAATGTGGTGAAATTGCTCCGAATTCATTCACAAACAAACTAGATTTCATGACATAAAATAAAGATGATCAATCAGTATTGCTGTGGGTGTCTGCACCCTTGAGGTTAACAATTTATGTGGGTCAAGGAAAATGCATCTGTTACACATGATAAAGCTTTTCATTTATTTAGCACACTAAAAGCACATTAAAGTNGGTGTAACAGTAGTCATGTTTAAAATATGCCACAAAGAAATAACATAAAACATAACTCAAGGGATTTCTTAATGTGTGCTTTCAGTTTGCCAAAGGTGATAAAGAACAGAATACATGCCCTGAAGAATCTTCAAGTAGAATCTGCCAAGATAGAAGCCAAGTTTTATGAAGAAGTGCATGAGTTGGAAAGAAAATATAGTGCTTCTTACCAGCCACTCTTTGACAAAGTGAGTGCAGCACAAATAAAGTTACAGAGTGATGTCGTTAAAGTGGAGGCTGCTGTGGCTCATGGACAAGCCATACTCAAACTTTGTGGTTTTTCAAAGAGTTTTCAGTGCCATGTAAAGGGTTTTGTACGTATAGTTGAACCTTCAAATAACTGAGTATTTGCTAATGATTAGTGTTTGTGTTTTAATTGGCCATTGCAATGCATTTAAACTCTATCCCCAGACAGTCACTGTTTCAACCTTTTTGATCCTCTTTGTAGAGCACAGAGTCACAGCTGCTCCTTCAAAATCTAGTTAGTTGCAGTAAAAATCTGAAAATAATCAATAACCAGTTGTGGTTCCGGGTTTATTTTCACTGAGATATGTTGGTCATTTGTTTCATAATAGTACTGAAACTCGCCGTGACAGCATTCACTAATCCATATTTTTGGCCATTATGACTGAATTGACTTGACTTATTCTTTTAATGACTGAAAAATTTTGGTAATTCCAAAATATTTTTTTGGTCAGTAAAAGAAATTTTGGTCTATGACTGAAAAAAGTGGTTTATTTGGTCCATGTTAGGTACGCTTAGTAGATAAACAAAACTTTATAATTTTTACATTTACCAATGATGGTTGCTTTTCACATAGTAATCAAAAATATTTCAGCCGTGTGAAGTTCAGACTCTCACCTGACAGTTTGTCATGTTAATTTGCAGTGGCAGAAATGATGATTTTACTTTAAGGTTTTGTCTACCAAAATTTTGACCGATTTAATTGAAGTCACCATCTCATGGTTATAATAATGAGTTGATGTGCAATGACCAATGAATTGATCGATTAAGCATGATACAGACATCCCTCCAGAAACCCATTGCAATGTGCCTTGCCGCAAGGACTGATTTGGAACAAGCATTTTAGTGCAGAGCTTTTCTCTTGTAAAATATATCCAAGCCATGGTTTGTGGTCTAAATCAGGGCTTCTCAATTTTTTGTTCTGCGACCCCATTTTCAAAATGTTTTTTCTATGCCAATCCAATAACGGATAGCCTTGAGCCCTAGATATTAGTAATAATACGTGTAATCATCCCATTACAAATCTCAAATTCAAAGGGCATTTTTGTCTGTGGCAAAATCATAAAAATGCACATATCCACCAAGGTACAGTAACTATAGAGTGAAAACCTACCATGTAATGGAAACAGTAAGGTGAAAAAAATTCGGTTCACGGAAGTTATCACTCACATCACACACAACCAATGGGATGGAAGCACTTGATGATTTTCGCACAGATCATCCATTCGTAGATTGATACAAGACAATGAAGGACATTCTCAACATTTTTCAAAAAGGATAGGTTTTTGTACTTTGACGACTATCGATTTCGGAAATTCCTCTTCACATAAATATGTTGTGCAAAAGTCTAAGAGTTTATGAGTGGCCAGATCAGAAAGGACTGGGTGTTCCTTTTTTTCTTATCCAAAAAACTCTGTTTTGAAAATTGCAGTTGCATATTTTTGTCCTTTATAACTCCATAAATTCATCCTAGGCATGGCAGGTATGTGGCCTCCTGAATATTCAATTGCGTATCATAGGCACAACCAGGGTGGAGCTAAGGGGGCCCAGTGCCCCCTAAATTTGTAGCATATCTTGTTGTTTTGTGTGGTAACCCAAATCAAATACTATTGCTTGCTTAAAGTCAAAATATTTGGCCTCTCCCAAAATTTTGGGCTGGCTTTGCTACTGTTGTGTATGGTTTGTGGATCCAACTTTCCTGAATCAAAGTCCAAAGCACTTCTGAAACTGTGTATGAAGCTTTTTAACTTTAGTGTAAAACTACTCAGTGTGTTCTCAAAGCAGTTAGCCTAATCCGTTATATGACTAGACCTAGAGGTCTATGTACAAGCATGACTTCGTGTCAGAATGAATTCAGTAACATCAAAACAATCATGATAAAACAACACATAATTTGTGGTGCTTGGTTAATTATTATCATTTGATAGCTCAGACAGATATCCTAGTAAACACCTGACAGCATGAAACAACGAAGTATTGCCCCTAAAGTGAAGTAGATATAGATTCACTCCAAGGTTACTTTTAATTTTTTTCTGAAGTGATCTGTTAAACCAAATTTTTTTCATGACCCCAAAATTACATTTTGCAACCCCAAATGGGGTCGTGACCCACAGTTTGAGAAGCCCTGGTCTAATTTAATGGTTCTTAACCTTTCTGAAATTTTCACCTGGGACCTCTTACAAGATATTGGCCTGGTGACCAATGTTTTGGCTTAGTGTGATAAGAGGGTTAAAGGTAACCCCAAAAAATTAACTGGGAACCCATAGGGTCCTTTGGGACCCAGTTAAAAACCATTGGTATGACTGCAAATGCTTTCTAACACCATTTTTGCATTATTGCATGTTTGAAATAAGGTAGGGGCATGGAATGATACTTTTTTCTAAGCATTCTGAACAGGGTTGGTGTAATGGAACCCATCCAAAAAAGCCATCAAGATTTTTTTTGAAAAGCCCAGTTAAAACAAAAACAATGAAATCCACCAAAAACCCACTCTTTACTTTTCCTTTGAAAAATCTACATCGAAGTGAAGAGTAAAATAAGCAACACACTTGTACAGTTAACTATAATTTATATTTAATCAAACAAAACAAACAGCAAGGACTTGAAAAAAGAGAAGATTAATTCGAACAGTTTGAGTAAATTCTACTGGTTATCTTCTTCACTGTAAAATGGGTATATTTTAACCAATTTTTTTTTGCCTTCTCTGCAACCAAACTGTTTCTGGTGTATGAGCATAACAAACCGTATATTGAAAAAATAGACTCTCTATGCTGAACTAGCACAACATGCATAAAAACTTGACGTAAACTGCCCAGGTTATGTGGGAGTGGCTTTTCACTGTTTGCTGTGCGCATGCTTGCCAAGCCTTACCACTTTGGATTGTACTGACTAATAACACTTGGCAAAAACAAAGATGGGTACATTTATTTACCCTCAATTTTGAATGCCATAATAGGAACAACAACTTATTGTCATGCAATTCTCAAAATGGTGATATTGCATGATGCAATAAAAGCAATTCATAATGGTTTTTTGTGTTTTCCATAGAAAAGAACAAGAACCTGTTTCTTTATAAATAAAAAAAAGTTAAAAAAAATAAAAAAAAGTTAAAAAAAAACAAAGAAAACAGGTGGATTGTTTTGTTTTTTTAAAAAAAAACAAAAAAACGGGTTTTTCTCAACCTGATTCTGAAACAACCTTTGTCATTTTTTCTTCTGCAAAAAGGCAATGTTTTTCACGATATTACTATACCAAATTTTATACGCAATGAAAGTAAGCGCAAAGATTGTTTAACAGTTTCCTTGGCATTAGATACAGCATGAAACAATTTTTTATACATTTTTATTAAGGTAGTTCTGGCGCGATGCCAATCAAAGCATCAGAAAAGCGCTGTTGCTACAGTGAGTTCATTTGTATGTTATGCATTAATGCAAGCTATCAATAAACTTCAGGGAAGTTGATTTTATTATATAATTCAAAGCCACCCTTACCATTTCACAAGGACATTTGGTTTGATACCTTCGCTTGCTCATAAGGTATTGTTTGTAATCAACTGCTTTCGTCCACATCTGCAGCGTTGTGAAATTATAACTGGGAAGTATGAGCCAACTGAGAAAGAATGTGAATGGGACAGTGAAGCTGAAGAAGATGGTGAAATGATAAAGGAAGAAAGCAAAGATGAGGTTAATGAACTCTCTGTACGTACCTGAGTAGCTGATGTTAAGTGTACGAAGTCTACATTTCGTGCATGGATGCTTCTGATAAAATGAGTTTTGATTGGAAAATTTTTATTACCTCAACAGCTCAATGTTTTGTCTTATATTTGTGCCTAAAGCTTAGGTTTGCGTATGAAAAACGCATGCTTTTGCGGCACATGCACTGCTGAATGCGGTTTGTGATACTGATACGGAAGTGAAACGTCCGAAGTCATGCAACTTGATTGCCAAAACAGAAGCCTATTAAAAGCAAACGAAACATCGGAAGGATGTGTATCATTAATTCAATTCTTTGCTCTGCTAATCGAGATTTCCGTTAGCAAGTTTTTATACTGGCTGGAATTATGTTTTATGCGCTCTAGGCATTGTGTAATGGCAACCTTGTATTCGTAGTTTTTCGGCTGCTTGTGCTGTTGCTAAGACCGCATGTTGTTTGATTGCTTCTCAAGCAAAGCCATCGCGTAATGCATTGTTGTGGCCGTTTGCTGCACTTATTTAGAGGTACATTGAGTGACAAGCATTCAGACAATTAATGTCTACAAGCGTCATGCATAGCAATACTGACGGTTTATGTAATACAACTGAGGTCGGGAGGCTCCTGAGTTAAAGTTGTAGATCACGTTTCTCGAACAAACGGCGTGGGTAATATCAAGGAAATCGGTTTCCAAGAAACTTCTTGTTTCATGTTTTGTTATACGTTGGTGGGGCTGCTGTTAACATACTAGACTCGCTTGAAGAGATACCCCTGCCAGCCATCCACGATTACAGGAAGTAGACAGGAACCTTTCCCTGTTGGGAGATACTGCTACATCAGTCTTTATCTGCCAGTAGCAATCGTATTGGAAATGGTATTTTCGCACGCAAACAGCAACGTATCGCTGAGAACTTTATAAATTTTGATATGTATGTCAACAAAGCAACACGTCTTGCTTTTATGTAATTCTTAGTTTAATTTATAAAAGCCTGGAATATGTGAAAAGAATGCAGATTCTCTTCTGTACTTCACAAATACGGTTTTTCGTTGCCCTGTTTGCAAAAAAATGAAGTTTGCCACATGTTTCAGGCGCACCCAGTCCGTGCGTGAAATAATAACATGCTCGCATACTGATCAAGCAGTCGCTTCGAAGCGAGAATCACAAGTGTCACAGGAAGTTTAGTAAGAGCAGGGAAATATCCTGGTTTCGGAAAAAGATAAAAATTATTTAACGCTGCTTACACATTTTGGATGATTTGTCAAAGTTGACCGGTGCATATATCAGCGCAACGATGCCAGGCATATCTGGTGTGAATGAGACTGTTGAGTGTTGCTTGCTAATGTCGTGGACATGGGATTGCCGATTCGAAGTTATTTACTGTAATTGCGTGTCAGATAAACAAGCTATCCATACATCAGCTGATCATGTGCCTGTTGTAAATATCTGTAGTTGCTTTTTTGGTTTTAATATAGTCACTTCGTTTCTAGATCTTGCTAGTATTGTGCAAGAAAGTAGTATTCAGTGTCGCGTAGATGATTGTTAGAAATAACTTTACATCACGTCTGTGTTTAGGAAGATGTTGAGAACAAGGCCAAGATCGATGGAGAGGTTGATGGTATGTGGGACTTAATATTTTTGTTCGCAGTAATTAAGGTGGAAGTGACTTAACTGCAGCTGAAAGTATCACAGGTGTTGGGTATCAGCCAGATGGTAGATGCGCTTCTGGCATTATTGCAGTGAGCATGGCTCTATATGTGAAGTGTGTCAAAAGTTACCTCGTAAATGTGAAACCAGTTCAGAGTTGTTGAGTACGAAAAAGTGTTGAGCTCATGCACAGTTTGTTGACTTCGTTGTTTAAAAGATATTTTCACCAATAACTATTCCAAGCTTATCCTTCACGGACCGCAAATTCAGTCATAACTTGCCAACCGATAGAGCTAGAGATCCATTCAGCCCCTCTAAAAAGCAGATCGTCTCGCAACTTCGATTTAAAAAAATTCGGGTACGTTTGGTTTTGAACGTTTTGGGGGTGATGTCATGAGTGGGTGGGGTCAAGGGATTTTTGGATGACATCATCGGGGCCCGAGAAAAAAATGGAAAGGGCAATTTCTTTGTTTTTTCTTTAACGTCTTCAGAGCCTTGGTTGGCCTTCTAGCGTCACTGGTTGGCAAGGTATGTCAAAAACGTTTATTAAATAATCCCCTAATGAATCCCTAGGGGATTAGCTGATTAATTTGCGGTTTCTAAAGCTGCTAATCTCTTGTCAAGAAGTGCTGTTGTGAAGTATGGTACAAACCTTCGGAAATAAGGATGGAATTGACTACCTTGTGGACGAATGAAATTCTCTGGCTAAAATTATGATACTATTAAATCGGTGTATTTTCATTTTGTCACACCATGACGTTGTAGTGAAGTAACTTCTGGCGGCAACGTACTGAATTACCTGTGTGTGTTCTGCTCGAAGTAAAATAACTTCTTGCCAACAACGATCTATCCATTAGATGTGCTGCTCACAGTCGCATGTTGTTGGTGAAAGTTATTTTACTTCTGCGTACAAGCAGTATTAATGATATTTGATTCAAGGTTTTCAACTAACTACCTTAGATAAATTTTCGTTATTTGATATGACTGCCGGCTTTTCCAGTCGAATGACGACGTGAAGCTCAGCAAGCTGACAC
>JGI24021J15306_10004817_pt1 | contig 15838 bp, 11 predicted proteins | sample Ectturendosymbi1_FD_15306 | JGI IMG/M metagenome (IMG submission 15306)
AAAAAAAAAAAAAATAGTCATAAGTCCTTTAAATTGTAAATCGTTAGATTGACTCCTGCTCAGATCTTAATGCTGACTCCGGTCGAACTTAAAATATTGACTCCGGCTCCTGCTCCGGCCTAAAATCCCAACTCCGGCCGGAGTCCACTCCGGCACCGTTATCATCTCTGATATGCAGTCTGGAGATGGCACGGGCAGCTAACAGTCCAGTCTTTGGACATTCCGCTAAATGTTTTGGAACAGTACGGTCAGAATTTTTATAGTGCTGACGTCATTCCGGGCCGCTGCAGTCTGTTCGCCAATTAGGCGAAAATTTTTGTTTTTGCAAAGTTTCAAAATCTAACAAGGAAATGTTTTGCTGCTGTTCTATCCATTTTACCGTGATGCTACTGTTCTGTTTCACTTGTTTCCACGCAAACCAGTGAACCACGTTAGGAACCAAGCAAAGCAACAAACACTTTCATTATAGTCTGTCGCTGTCGCCGAGGTTTAGGCAGAACCATCGCCAGAAAGTTTTCAATAGGTGGACTTTGCATTTGTACGGGGTGGCTAGACATTCTAAAAATTGACAAAAACCCCACTGAGTTATAGTGTTTCGTGTTTCAATTTTGGGCGGCTTGGAGAACTTGGAGCTTTGTTTGGGGGCTAAGCCCACCAAAGCTCCCCCGTGGCGATGGGACTGGGTTTAGGTTTAGAACAAGTGTTATCAAACTTTCAGCATTTCGACTTTCAGCATACCGTTCAGCATTTCGATAGATGGGCATGCACCCCTAAAATTTCTTATGACAAAAAGCTGTGGAAAATAATAAGAATAGGCTATATTTGCCAATAACTATAAGCATGATTTTGACAATAATATTCACTGATGTATGCATAAATATTTCGAAATGAATAATACGTAAACATATTTTCCCCCTTCTATTGCTAACCTCAAATGTACCCTTTCAGATAGGCAAATGTACCCCTACTAGCATAGGGGTACATGTACCCCAGTTTGGGAACCCCTAGTTTAGGATTAGGTGTACTGTTAGGTTTACGTTAGTAGGGTTTAAGGTTTGGGTTCAGTATCATGTTACTAGCAAGTGTAGTGCAGTATAGCATTTTTCCTGTGTTAGTGTCACGTTGCAGGCGCCAGGTGGCGGATGAATAAGTTTTCAGAAGTGCTCTGGCGGACCTATAGCAATTAAGATTACATGGTTTTATTTTCCAAAGGACAATGAATTGAAAACTTAAGTGTTGTTACTTTCCTTTTGAGGTTACGGTATATTACAGCAGGTTACAAGCTGGTCCAGGCCAGAAAATAAGTTGTGGTTTAGCATAGATGAGCCGGATCATGGATGGTTTCTTGTTAGCTCCGGTGTCAAGTGAAATTTTTGGCCTCTGCGAAATTTCTGACCTCTTATTGTTGTCAGTTATTTTGTTTCTCAGAATAAAGAAAAAATGTTTGGCAATTACTTTTTTGATGTGTGTTTTATAAATTACCGTATACTCACTTATTGGCTGCATCCACAGATGAGCCGTAGCAGAACTTTTAGCCACATACCGAGAATCAAGGGTAATTCACCAATAAACTGCAGGCCAATTGACCTTTCTACTGGTAAAGACCCTGTGTGATCAATCAACCACAAAATATTGATTTTTATAGGCAAATGTAATGAAAGTAGAATTTATTGTTCAAAACCTAAGAAATCTTCTTCGTTGGAAGAAGGAAGTTCATCTATAAGTACGGTAGATCGTCATCCTTTCGCCCATTACTAAATGACATATTTGTGGTTCGATTGGATGACTGAAATTGGGTGATAACTCATGCGAAAACTTTTGTCCCTCTGGGTATGTTGCGTGTATAAGCCGCAGGCAAAATACAGGCCATATTCCAGGTAAAAAAAGTGCGGCTAATAAGCGAGTATATATGGTTACTGTAACCACTGAACATTTTTGGGAGTTGATTTACAAAGCAACTGTTATTACCTTCAGCGTAGGGAGTTGATTTACAAAGCAACTGTTTGTACCTTCAGCGTAGGGATGCCTTCAGAAAACAACAGTTTGTAGCTCCTGTGTAGGGAGTTAATTTAGAAAGCAACTGTTTGCACCTCCAGCGTAGGGATGCCTTTAGAAGGCAACTGTTCTGTTTGTACCTCCAGCATAGGGTTTGATTTAGAAAGCAACTCTAGACTTTGTGCACTGTTTGTACCTCTTTGTACCTATTTTGGTAACAAATAATGCAATGTCAGATCTTATTTTTGAGAACGAACGTCACATATGTGACTCCAGACCTAACAATCTGTTCCAAGCTTTTGTTTTTACAGCAACAAGGCGAGATGCTCTGGATCAGGCACAATTCATAAAGTCATCTAAACATATGCAACTACCTCATTTCTCATGTCTCATTATCTTTTTTTTCTACACACTGAAACAGATGTGATGAAACAAAGTAGACACACATGATCATTTTACTTGCCAGCATAAATGTAGGCACAATACTAGGCTTGTTGAATGCCTATTGCGCAATGTGCTTGCACTGCAAGTGTATGATGCAACAATGCAACTTGTTTGTGTGACATGTGAAGTTCATAGCTGCTTACTGAGTTTCATAGACAAGCTTAGAATATTCAATTTGATGCTTGAACATACTTCAACATATTTTGTTGAAAATTTCCAGAAGTTTTTGTTTTGCCATGCTATAATACCAACATTTAAACAGAATTCTAAGACAAAGTCAGGGAAGCTGATTCACCCTAAGCTTCAGGCGATGACTAATCAGTATCACCCACTTGCAACCTCTATTATTCCCAACATGCAGGTCGTTCCCCATAGGTTATGAACCACTGCTTTAATCCCATGTTCTGTTGCCTATACCTGCCAAAATAAAGTTTTTCCAGTGGTGATTGCCAAAAAAGTTGTCACTTTTCCATGCAGCATGTCAGATCACACAAAAATCATTTTCATCTCTTCATACTATTGTTTCTGAGATTTTCCCAATGTTGCTATACATAGCCAACCACCACAGACTCACCGTGCCTTTCTTGCTGAACAGCATTCACACTTGGCGTGTCATGCATGGATTCCTTGTCACACATGTCATGCTAAAAATGTTCCAATCACGGATAATATTTTACCAACAACTGCCATAGTTTCCTGATTGAGACTCCAGTGCAGGCAAAACACTGTGCCCCACATAATCATTGATAGACCACAAATGTTTGGAATGGAGAAAGAGTAGGATTGTGCATTAATGAAATTAGTTATGAAAGCTTAACCTAGATTTGGAAGCATAAACAACCACAGTGTAATGTTAATGTTGGCTATTAGGTATACACTTCTTGGCAATTTTGTTGAGGATAGGTTGAGCCGATTATTATGATTCTACTTGGTTTTCAGGTGTGAAATTCTCATTCATGTTTAGCATTTGTCTTTAAAATCACAATTTCATGTGATGATGTCATGGCTGGATGAAGATCACTCTTATGCAAAGCACTGGTCTGAGCAGCACTTAAATGACCGTAGTCGCATCATTGCACAAAAGCTGCTATTCACTCAGGCAGATCTATCAGGACAAGAAGCATATTATTTAAGCAGGTATGCATTTTTTAGAATTTCTTTTAATATTGTGTTAAATGACAATAAATATGATACTTTTGCAACAACCATAAGCTGTGTCTGGTTCGCCCAATGTATTGATTGAACAAAATGACCATTGATTACCATTCCTGTAATCCCATTTTCATTTGGGTTTTGTTGTGTTCTGTAATTCCTTGTGTTGTACTGTGTTTCATGCATTCCTGTTGCTTGTTCAGAAGTCATTAGGTCTATGTAAGTTTTTATGAAGAAGAACTTGACACTTTGAGTACCGGCCGATGTAGATCTACGTTGGGGGTATGCTGGCCACTGTTCTCAGCTGACGTAAATGCATGTTTTTGCTTTCAAAAAGTTCCTGCCAGTGTACAACTGTACATTTATGTTTTTTTTAAATTTTATTATTGGAAACGGTCTAAAAATGTGGTTCTAGGCTGAGTTTAAGTAACATTATGTTTTGGAGTGAGAATCCAAACTCTGTTTGGTCCAGAGGCTGTTCAAAAGCATGGTACTTTTGAGTTGGTCCACCCAGGCAGGACCTGGTCCACTGGACCAGGACTGCGATTTGTATGATGGAAGTTCTTTGATATGCTGCCAAATGCTTGGAAAGCACGAAATAATGTGCTATAAATGTAACTGTAAGTGTATTTACACATGTTGATAAATTTTAATTGCTTAATGCCACACTTTGTTACTTTTATGTATTTAAAAACAGTAAAACTTTTGCAGAAAAAGTGACTCCGGTAGGTCCAGGCTTGTTTCAGTGGTATGTAGCCTAAAATGTTTTGAAAATGATTTGATATGTTGGCAATTGATCAGTGTAAAGGCAACAAAATGTTTATCAGGTTTACCGTTTTAGCCTAAAGCTGGAAATGGAAACGATTAGCAGTACCATATATATTCGATTGTTAGCCACCCTTGACTGTTATCTGCATAAAATTGTGTTCAAAATGTAATGTAAGCTGCACATGAACATGGGCACCTAAGCCTCTGAGATACTTTGGTGTACTAGCACGTTTCCTGTTTTTGGCAACCCTGGTGATGATGCTTACACCCCTGCAAGTGCCCTCTGTTCATCATAATCCCTCCTATGATGGATGTGTATGTGATGCTGAAGAGAACAGAACGCAAAAAGCAAGTTTGGTCAAAAAAATGCAGACAAAATGTAGCCTAGGAAAGGCTGAGCATCATGTATACCTTTAGATAAGGTAAAGAAGTAAAAGATGTAACCTGCCCTTGATTATAAGCTGCATGAATTGATGAAAAAAAAACTTTAAGCTGTGGCTTACAATCGAATAAATATGGTATCTACCTTCTGCAGAATCAGACAGTGTTTGTTTGAATTTCCCACGAAAACTGCAGTAACAGTGGATATTATGGCGGGGAAACCACCTGGTATCCAATTTGTTGAGAACGACATGATGCACCTGACTGGATTATAAATATCTATGGTAGGGGTCGCCAAACTATGGCTCACGAGCCGCATCTGGCCTGCTGACCAATTTAATCTGGCCCGACAAATGCCTTGCACATTTTTTCCAAGCACCACGTTTTGGACTGTGGTTAGCAGTTCAACAGCATTGGCTGCTGCCTGTATTTAGTAAAAGTGCAAACAAAATGGTGTGATTTTACTGTTATTATTGTACTACGATCCATTTTAACAACCTATTTTCACACATAGATTACATAAATCACACTGTATCTGGCCCTCCAGTTGCCAGGCAGTTGAGAATTCATCCCGCTGGTAAAACAGTTTGGCCACCCCTGATCTATGGCATTGTCAACACTAGTATTTTTACAACTGTGACAAGTCAATTTTTCATTTTCAAACTGAAAGTAACAAAGTGTTCATTAACAATTCAGTGAAAAATCTCTAGCAGGCTGCTACCTACACCAAAATTCAAATCACTGTTTTGATGTGTATCAATGCGTGTGGAGCTATTTTGTTTTCTTACAAAAAAGTTGACAACCTTGTGTTCATTTGCCTAAAGGTGAATTAGCATGACTGACAGATACAGATGGATGCCAAACAATGCTTTTTATGTTCGGGTTAAAATATTTGCTACTTCCCTTGCCTCCCTCAGCCACCAGAGCGCATGTAGTGTGATAATAGGTCGTTCCTGTTGCATAGACTATCACATCAGCAAGTTGTGCAAAAACTCAACATTGTTTGTTTGCATGGATTGCAGGCTCTTGATGTCTCATTTTTTAGCACATAAATGATCAAACAGTTTTTTGTGGGTTATTAAACTTCTACTGATGTGCTTCTTTTCATTATAAACAATTGGGCTGCTATAAAATTGAAGCTCAACATGTCTGTCCTAAGCAAGAAAAAAACATGCTGGCAGTAACATGGGATGCAAAGCAGGTTTCAAATTCAATATAAAATCAATTCGGATCAAAATGTTTCTATTGCAAAAGTCAATTACAAACCAAATCTTGCTGTGGAAAAATTTGTGTATTCTTCCCAGTTCACCAATAGAACACTTATAGCTTGTAGACAAACTGTGACCATTTATAGGTTCCACAAAAACTCTTATTTTTCTCAAAGCAATACTGAGTGAAACCACCAGTGAAGCTCCATAAGAGTGCACCACGCATGTACCTGTAAATGACATTTGTTGAAAAATTCTAACAATCTCTGGGGTATCAAGACAATAGTATTTGGGTCAGCAAAATGGATAATCTGCATTGCTTAAAAGTGGAGTATTGACGAAGTGGTGCCAGCAGATTTCCTTTGTTACATCATTTAAAGTTTACTATGACTTTTTATCATTTTTACGTCACATGATAACCAATGCCCAGTGTTTAGAAAAATGTAGTAACATTCTGTGTGGCTGAAGAAGTTGTGCTGTGGTCTAATGCTTGTAAATTTTTGATCTTAGTACTGCCACAAATTTTCACTTAAAGCCTTCAGCTGCTATTGGTAGTAAAATATTTAGCTTTGGTGCAAAACTTTGGATTTCAAACAGATGCCGTAGAGTTTTGCCAGGTTTGCCATGGACTCCTGGTGTGGCAAACCAAGTAATAGTGCAATAGGGTGTTGTCACCTTCTGGTTCACTGTGACAGGGGTGCTACAATCCAAACAGAGTTGCAGTGAACAATGCTGTAAAATAACTTGATTAATCCTGGTTTTTAAGTTGTACAACTCTTGTCCAATACTTAGACTAATAAAGTTACTAAACAAGCAGTAAAATCCGGCCCAAACCTGTTAACTAAATTGTGTATGTAACTGCTTGGCGAAGCAGTATGTAGCCAGCAACCAATGAGGTAAAGCAAGCAGTAACGTGAGCAATCCTGCCTTTAATGTGTTACATATGCTACGCTGTGGTAGAAATAATATACAAACTTCCTTGCTTCAACAGGTCTGATAAAGATAAATCTGATGAAGAAACTGAGGTTAGTGCAAGCAGTGTAGTGATGTTAAAGTGTGCTTACTAATTAATCATTTTTTTCTCAGTGGCCTACAATGTAATTTCTGAAATGGTGTTGTTTAATTTCTCTAGCACACTAGCGCATTTCACAATGCAGTGGCAGTGAAGAAATTTGAGGCCAAACTAGAATATCACATTTTTTGCTATTTACGTAAATGTTGCTCCACCCATATGCGTTTGATCTATAGAAGACTTAGCTTTCGAGACTTATCTCTTGTTACCCTGTTAGAATGAAGCATTAGTTAGCTGTGAATTTACTTAGTAAATGAAGTACAGTAGCACTGCTCTATAACGTCACAAGGGACTGGAGAAAAAGCGTCGATATAGCCTAGGCGAACTGTCGTTAAAGCCGAACAACTACAATAAATCGTTCCTAAAATAGCTTTTCGGTGTAATGCCAATTGCCAAAGCCTACCAAGGGTTAAAAGTATTCTTTGACTAAGATTGCCGCTTAGTGTACCTTGTTTTCACGTGCAGCCTACTCTGATAAGAAAAAGCGAGAAATTATTTTGTCTTCATTTTTCTAAACTGCAGTCAACGCCATTGTTGGAATATCGATTTTTTTGCAAGTTTTGCCTCTTTCGTACCGTTTCGCTGTTGAGCGAAACAACGATGTTGTACTTTTTCCATAATGGGTTACTGCTTCTTTTGGTCGACAATTTACGCATTGCTCCACCAAGATTATCGATTAAACTGAAGTAGGCTACACGTGAAAACACGAATACAGTCGCAACAATCCCTAATGCTGCACAGCAAAACTCATGTAACGATTTGCCTCCATTACTACTGATTAGAGATCAACCGATATGACTTTTTTGGGGCCGATGCCGATACCGATATTTCCAAAATTTTTAAATCTTGTTTTCTGCTTCATTATCAAAAATATTTTGAATTCTATGCCTTACTTTTTTTTTAAACTTCAAAAATCAGGATTTATGAGTTAAAAATTTCAAATTGTAGCAATTTCAATATTTTGCTATGATTTTTAATTAATCTGATTAATGATGATGCTTTTGTTTCGGCTGTGACGGCTGACGCGTGCTCCATGGTTCATCTTGTATGCTTGTTTATGGAAACGCACCTGCTGGCATTGCTGCAAGATAACTGTCTTGACTTGCTTTGTTGTGCTTTCTTGGGCAAGTTGTCTGCATGAATGTGGAGTATAACAGCGTTTTGTCAACACCTACTAAGGCCGATAAAATCCGCTATTTTGGCCGATCCCAATATATCGACAAAACCCAAATATCGGTCTATCTCTACTGCTGATGGCGCAATCCTTAATGCCAATTTCAAATCAACGATTGGTCACTTAGCTTCGTTCCTATTCGGGCATAGAAGATTTGCACGATTTTTCCACATAGCCGAGCTTACACTTCAAACTAAAGAAAACTTGCAACTGTCGTTATAAACGAACATAATATTCTGAGGGACTGACAAACAGCGTCGCTATAGGCGAAGTGATGATATAGCCATACCCGAACTCGAATGCACGTAAACAGTAGCGCTGCCAAGAATTCTATTCGGGAGAGGCCAGTCAATGACGTCGTCAGTCGCTGACGTCGTCTCGAGTCCGACTGTTCCTTCTGTTTGTCTAACAGTTGAAAATTGATGTAAAGCACCAATACTAATCTTAGCAAGTTTGCTTCGTGGGGGGGGGCATGGCCTCTTCGGCCCCATTCTGGCTGCGCCACTGCACGTAAAAGATACGATTCCGCTGGGACCGACGAAAAAGCATCGTTATAGGCGCATTCTGCTGGATTGTTTTTCCACAAAGAACGCCTATTAAAGCAGATGTTCTCTGTAGCTTTTCTCAGGTAAATTTTTTTCAGTAGATGTGCTTGAACAACAAACTTATGGTAATCACCAGTAAACTTTGGGAGCAGCACCAGAAATGCATTGTTTTTATTAAGTCATCATGTTCATTATTTGGTGTTTCTAACAGCATAAAAGGTGATGACCAAGAGTGGCTAAAGCGCATATTGAGGTAAATTTTCACACGACACAAACCTGTGTAAAATACATAGGTATGCATTTCTATACACAATTTCACAGGATTGCCAAAAACTTGTGAATTTGTAGCACACTTCATGCTGGAAAGCATAGTAAGAAAAAAAGTAGGTTGCTGGATTTTGTGTACTTGATTTGAACCATTTGTTCTGGACAATGTTTTAGATCGATGTTGTATCTTTTGATGAATCTTCCAAACCGATTGGTTCTTCTTCATGGTTTTGTTCTGAGCAAAAAGCAAGAATGCAAATGAATGATTGTGAAAGGCACGTGGCAAGTACTTGCAAACAAACGTCAAGTGATGACAAAGAACTGCTTTGGGAAGATGCTATTAACAAGTTCGTATTTTGAGATGCTTACGTCGTTCAAGCTTCCATATGAGTATCGTGTGTTGTGCATGTTCTGTTTGATACAGATCTGATTGGGGCATTCTGGAGACAAAGCTATTCAGCCTGGTTGCAAGAATATTGCGAGATGAAAAACTAGCGAGACTTGCGTATAAAGGGGTGAGTGGTCATTGGACATTTTCGCGCACTATTTGATACTTTGAAAGTTTGCCACAATCATGTTACTTCGGCATTATCCGCATGAAAACAACTTAGCTTTGAGAAGCCTAACACTGTCATTACTTCGCCTGTGTACTATTGCTACTGTATGTTGTGTATATTTTCTAGTTTTTTTGCTGTTTAACCCCTTGCAGGTGTTTGTTGTGAACAGCGTGTTGAAAAAAACTAAAATAAAACATGGTTGGAGTTACAATTTCTTTCCCACTGTTAACAGCAAGCTTACGCGGGGGTGTGAGCGCCGTACTGTCGCTTTTTAAATGTGTCGATATTACGAATGGCCGACGCTTATGCAGTGCCAGTTGTTAAACCCCGCGTGGTAAGTTGATGCTTGGAATATTTGACATAGATTTCGAATACTGGGCAGTACAGCATTAGCTGACCTGTAATTTCAAGCATCCAACCTAACGGCAGCTTCGTGTCCGGTAGCTATGTTTTAAATCGCACCTGGATGGATGGCTGAGACACCAGGAGCGGGTGTCAATACAGCACTTCGTACGATTGTTGCCCAACTTCTCATTGGCCGTTTTCGTTGAGTTCAACTGGTCACATCTTGTTACTGCCGTGTTTCTAAAATATATTTGTGATTATAGCGTACATACTCACTTGTGTCATGGTATGTTGCTCAATGTCCTCTGGCCGACTGTAATTGTACCTGCGTGATAAGTACACGAAGGGACGTTAAAAAGGAATCAAACATGCGTTGTTCACGCCATTTTGTCGTTCAGTTTCTGGCAAAAGCGTTAACTTTATCGTTTTTAGCTGAAGACGGGTCGATTTTTTCATCAGAAACCTATTTGTTTGAAGGTCTTTCATAGAAACAAACAAGCCTGTGATTGCTTTTACGAAATAATTCTTCTGTTTTACTTTTCAGACAAAAAATGAAATTGTTTTGCGTCGACTTTCGGTTGATCGATCCGCTACTCGATTGCGAGATGCTTTGGCGTGTGTGGGTTGGTCAGTTAAGTTGGCGCAGTGGCTTCATGCTCTTATGATTGACTTCTTGCCCATGACCTTGCTGTCTTATTACTTGGACATAATGCAGACGCTGAGATCAAAAGTAAGTGCTTCATTGTTCAGGATGGTAGTTTTGCCCTTATGCATTTTTGCGAATAAGACCTTTTGTTTGTGGGCAAGGATGCGCGAGGCCTGAATCGAGGTCCATTTGTGTTGTGCAGGTTCCCACTCTGGTGGAACGCATGATAATGCCGTCGCGAGATGCCGCTGCTTCTGCTCCAGAAAGGTTGGGAATTTTGTTGAAACGGCCGTGGGACCCGGCAACCACAGCAGTGGTATCGAGCATGAAACAGGTGGGCAGATCAAGTAGCCGAGGCGCGCGTATGTGGTTGTTGCGTGAATAAAGATTAACTGCTGCATGTCTTTTATTGTTTGCTACCGCCTACTCCTGCTTGTTAGGTTTGTTATCCTTGACAGGCAGAGATTGTTTTTCCCAGGCAGATTTTGAAAGTCTCCAACCTAAAGTTCATTGCGCGATCATCATGTATCCGAATGTAAGATGACCAGGTTTTATGGTGATTAAAACTTTGCTAAAGACAACTACAAGCAGTTATTAGTAAGGTGTAAAATCATAAATGAACCTCAGCAACTGGAAATGTTTTTTACGTGTTTCAGTTTTGACAAAGGCCTGGTTTGTTTTGTATTTGGTCAAACGTAGTTCGTGGTATTGCGTGTGCACAAAATAGCCACAATGGAACACAAGTTCATGAGACGAGGAAAATTCTCGTCCGATTTATTAAGCTCACGTTTTGCACACAAAATGCATAGCACTTCGCTCGTTCGCAGCCATGCATCTAACGTAAATAAGTTTCTTGTGAAAACGTGTAGTGTACAAAAGCTACGTTGTTTGTCGATTCCATTCAAACTTGTGTAAAATTCGGCATTAGAAACTGACAAAATTTACATTTTCGTGCATTGAATTTTGTTGGTTGGTTTAGGTTGCGTGTTTTTCAACTAGTGGGTCATAGAACAGTTTTCGACCGGGCCATACAAGAACATGTCGCTACTTGAGAATATGCGTTTATTTGCGCGTAAAAAATCGAAGCCTATGCTAACAAAATAGTGAGCCACACAATTCTTATCAAAAGTTATATGGGCCACGTAAGGAAAAAGATGAGAAACACTGGTTTAGATTTCCGATGAGTCTTTCCTTCAAACCCGCTTCTTTGGGTTGTGACCTCATGCTTTTCAATTTTGCCATTTGTTGTGCCACCTTTTCGCAATATACTGCAGGTAAATCAAACAAAATTTTTATTAGAGTAAACGTGGATGGTACTGATATTAGGAGTGTGAAGCTGCAAGCTATAGTTAGCGGCAGACTGGATTTGAGTTTATGGTGACCATTGTTTTCTTTTGAATCAAAGTGTTCTATAAGTTTCCTACAAACGTACAAAAAAGTAAAATTCCGTACACTTCATTAACTTTTTGTTTTTGGCTGGAATAAGTACTGGAACCTACAAATAATAAGATGGCCATTTCCGTGCAGATTACAGTAAAATAGCACAAAACGTTTTAATTATTACAGGGGTTTGGGGTGGCCATTTCACTGTTTGATTGCAGATTTATAATTGTATGCATAAACTATATCAGGTATCTCCAACCCAAATGGTTTACTGAGCCAAAATTTACGTCACTATCTTAACCAGGGCCGCACATTGAATGACATATATCAATGAGGGCCGCACATTGAATGGCTTAATTTGATCTTAGCAAACTAAATTTCGTTTAAGCTAATGTACTGAAAGCGTTCGAATCCTAACTGCAATGGTAACAGACGTGATAAAGTGGAACTGAGGTCTGAGGACCACCTGCATGAAAAATGTCAAATTCAAGATTATGAAAATAAGGACAGGTTGTGAGTATGTAGGATACTTTTACTACAGCGAAAGCCTAAACTGGGCCACACAAAACTGTCGAATGGGCCGCGGGTCGCGCATGGCTGAACTATATTATATAATCGTGAGTGCTTTAATGGTTGTTAACAAGTGCAGTAATGTTAATTTTTCCCTTGTTGCAGAAACTGAGTCTTTCCCACCCTGTGCTGTTTGTTGTAGTGCAGTGCACCGTGTTTCAGTCTTCCGCGCCTGTTACTTCGAGAAGGCTGCGATTTTGGAACTCACTACTCAGTCAAATAGGAAAGGTTCGTCAAATGCTTGCCTCTTCTATCTAAGCTGGCCTAGCCTTTCACTTGCATTGTTAAACTGCTTTTCATTAGTGAAAAATAAAACTTTACAAACGTTTTTTTTGCGGAATTGACTCTCCAGAAAAAGAGTAACACTGCTGACTTGGTCTCTGTGTAAGTAAAGTTGAAACTGGCAACTTCGGGTGTTTTGCAGGTCGTCCAGATCGGGTCAGCTCCTGAAGAACTAGACAGCGCTGGTGCTAAGAGCAACTGGACTGTGCAGGACCTTACCTTGCACACACTGAGCAACGTTCGCCGAAGAATCCGTGAACTTGCACTTAAACACACGAACAGAAAGATAGTTCTTATCGGGTGGCATACTGCCAGTCTGATATGTTGTCACGTAAGTATTGCAGGTCTTTTCATTGTTTATCGCTTGCAAGTTTTGAACGGTCCTGCTGAAGTGGCTGTTGATTGTTCCAAGTAGTTTTTTCCCAAATGCTCACTGCTTTCTTCGATCAGTGTACTCAGTGTGTGATGTCACATCCGCAAAGGCAGTAACCATTACAAACTGATCATAAGATATTTCAGGTGGTGTTTCTTACCCAAGTTGTAAATATGCCAAACGTCGATTAACCAGTGGGTTACTTTTCAAAGGATGCCATTCAACGTTTCGCAGATAAAAAAATAAGTTATCGATTGCGAACTGCTCTGCTCTTGAGTATTTTCGGCAAAGGCTCCATCTTAGCATGAACATTGGTTTGCTTTGCAGGCTGCTTTGAAAGAAGACGTTGCAGCAATAATCTGCCTCGGCTTCCCCTTGTACAATATGTTCGGAGAGAGAGGCGTAAGTTCTCAAGCTGTGCTGTGTTGAGTGCACCTACTGTTTTCTGTAACCAAAGTGCCCCTCGCCAGTTTTTGCTAGGCATGACTTGTCAGCTTCAACACGGATGTTATTTGATCTAATCAGACTCAAATATTTTTGTTTGCATGTTTTCGATTATTACGTGAAGGCAAAACTTGGTGTTGCTTCCAGTGTCCGAAGTGAAGCTGCATTCATGCGAGCAACTTACTTTTAATGTTTTTGCTCTCAGCTTGCTTTGCATATAAGACGAACTCTGAAAATACGATTAAGTCTCATTTTTCAATAGATCGGAAGTACTTGAAGGTTTTGTACATCGCGAAGTGATTTGATTGATCTCAATTAATTTGGTTAGTAGACTTAGTGGAATATCTGTGGGTGCAGATTTCCAGATGGTTTATCATTACTTTTGGGCATGGTAGTGGTGATTTTTGTAATTGAAACACCTCCAAGCAAACCGTTTCAGTTTTCGAGCAAAATTACTCACTTCAGATAATTAATTTGCTCGACTCAATGCTAATGACTCGGACTCCACTCGATTTTAAGAGTGATGGCTCCTCGTGCCCATTGGCAATGAAACTTGGCTTAGCGTTTTTTCATTACTTACTTTTGATGCCACAGTGACACTTTATATGTCGAAAATGAGAGATTTTTTATAAAACTGGCATCTGACACACAAAAGATTTCTAAAGATTGGTCTAACAAGTGCTGCAGCAGGAGCGAACGGTTTTCGCTCCTTCAGCACCTTCGGTCTGTCCAAGCGCGGTTCGGTTGGAAAAAGCAAATAACACCACCTAGTGTGCAGTATGTGAATAGCACGAAGATTGCCAGGACGACGCAATCAAGATACGTGGCAAAATTTGCAGCTGTCGCATGTTAAAATCAATTCACCCTTGAATCAGCTGCACAGATGCCAAAAACTGCACCATTTGCATCTACGTACTAGCGAATGGCTGTGCAATTCTACTCGCAATGCTCCAGATACAGGACACAATTCATGAAAAAGTTAATACTAAGTCCATGATTGAATTTTGAGTTATGGATCCCCTGAAACACATTAATAGAACCCTAAGGGGTTCACGGACCCCAGGTTAAGAACCCCTGACCTAGTGCGATATACTCGGCTGTGCGTTAGAAAAAATGGCATTCGCAGCGATAATGGCAATGAAAGGCAAGTAGCAAAGTTTTTGAAGCCTCACCAAGCCATTTTCTGCCAATACAGGCCAGTTCTACGCACAAAGGACGCCTGCGACAAGCACATGTTTAGTGCTGTAAGAAGTTTTGCAGATTTTCTGTTCTGTAGACGCAAAAAACATTTCGACGCTGCGTGAAACCAAGGCCAGGTGCTTAACTGCACGCTTTTCACAAAAGCAGGAGGGCGAGGGAAAGATTTATTTCGTGTGACCCAAGTCTGATCCGGCTGCTGGTCCTTGGAACGTGTGCGGCGAAAGCAACTTGCCAAGCTGCGGCGTTGATGTTCTCCGGATAAAGCTTTTTTTGCGTTTGCCTTCAGTCAGTGGACGACGCGCTGTGCGACGTGGCAACTCCCATCCTTTTCGTAATCGGCGACAGAGCGATGTCTTGCCGCGTCAACGACATGGAGGATGCGAGGGAGAAGACTTTCACTGATGCGCTCACGTCTCTGGTTGTGGTCAACGAAAGCGACGACTGGCTGCGCGCGTCTGACAAAATGAAAGTGCGCTATGCCGTTACTCAGTCTATGGTGGACAGGTCTGTAACTTTGTTTGCGTCTGAACCTTGACGAATTTCGTCTGTTGTTCAGTTTTTGCATTTGCGACGTCCGTTTTGAGCGATGCCTTTTTCTTTTTCACAGGCGAATACTCGAAAGCATATGCGATTTCCTTCATACCATTTTCGCCCCGAAAGAAGATCGACAAATAAACAGCCTGTATCTCGAGGTATGTTGATTGACACGGATCAGTTCTGCACAACTGATCTTTTTTATTTGGTTAATTTTTATATTGGTTGTTTGTATTTTTATATTGGTTGTTTGTATTTTTATGTTGGTTGTTTGTATTTTTATATTGGTTGTTTGTAGGCGAACAGAAAGCGGAAAGGTCTACATGTTGATTCAGGTAACAAATTTTACGAATCTTTCATATCAAACTTTGGTTGATTCTAAAAACTACGTCAAGTACACTTTTTCAGGGATGTGTGATGATCTGCACCTTTCGAAACGACGAAAACGCAGCGACGACAGCCTTTCTGAGGTAGCATGTCCGTTCGTTTTTGTTTCAT
>JGI24021J15306_10004820_pt1 | contig 15834 bp, 10 predicted proteins | sample Ectturendosymbi1_FD_15306 | JGI IMG/M metagenome (IMG submission 15306)
TCTTCAGAGCGACCTTCGACCTACATTAGCGATAGACTTTGTTGGCTTCACGGTCCCGCTCTTTATTTCGGTTTTCTTGTGCCTGCTGGCGTATGCTTGATTGCCAACTGTTTTGGATTCTTTTTCGTAATACGGGCAATCACGTGGGGAAGAAAGAAGGTAAGTTTGTTTCTTGCCCTTCTGTTGGTTATAAAGGACGTGTAGAAAATACCATGATCTTTCTTCTAACTCCTTTGACAATTCTTTTGGACTTTGTACCTAGATTCAGTCTTCCCGAAATGACAAGCATACTGCTAAAGACAATTTTTTTCGTGTTGCCATCATTTCGATTCTTCTCGGTTTAACATGGCTCGTTGGGATACCTTTGACGTTTTCAAAAGACGAATACGTCAACCTGGTTTTTGGATGGATTTTTTCTCTTTGTAACGCTCTGCAGGTGAAATGATTGTTATCAGTTTATTCTTTGGAAATGAACTTCAGTCTTAAGTAGACCGACAGTGTTTGTGACTTGCAGGTATTTTTGTGAAAGCATGCCTTTCTTAACGCAAGCTTAAGGAACGGGTGAACAATGAATTTCGCAATAACAATTTTGCACAAACCACATATCGTAAGTGCAGAGCTTATAAGCTTCACCTCAGTGCACTGCTCGTTTTTATATTAATGACAAGCATTAACGCTGAACATAAAAATTTGATCAACTCCATCCACTAATCTTTTTACAGGGGACCTTCTTGTTCTTTTTACTGTGTGTGAGACGTAAAGATGTGAGAGATCTGTGGTGGATTCCATTTAAAAGACTGATTTGTTGTGAGAGCAACAAAGAAAATGAAAATAAAGCAAGTAAGACGTGCTTTTGTTGTAATGAAGTTTTCTCTATCAGGAAAACCAGTAAGTTTGCAAAGTTTTATTGCAAAGAGGACTCTTGCGATCAAAGAGATCAAGATTCCGGAAATTAGGAGCTAGTGGCTTCAGAGCAAACAATGAAAAAGAGTCATTGCAAAATTTTCTGTTGCGGCCTGCATATTTTGCTAAAGTATCGTCCAGATCAGAAAAACCACATGTTAAAAATCGTTCGTTTTCGCAACAAAATCATTTTTTTTGCAAGGTAGTTGGCAAGTTTTGAATTCATTTACTTCCGTTCGTTCATGCAATGATGTTGAAAGAGCTAAGCTTGTGCAACTAGATTCGTGCCTTGATAAACGCAACCATTGGAAATATTTGTAAATCGTCTCATCTGCAAATCGTCGTGCTGACCACGTGCCATTTTAACGCTGGTAGCCTTGGTACAATTCCCGATCAGATCATGGCGAAGACTCAAAAATCGGTACTTGCGTTCCTGGCAGTCTTGTGCTCGTCGGTAATGAATGGGTTAAAGAAATGATCCAAGTCAATGAACCAAGTCTTTAACGTACCACCAACACAGCATTCAACACGGAAGTAGTCTCGTGGCCTCCTGGACGTTCAAGAACAAAAGCGATTATGAAACTGAACTGAAAGATTTTCCGCATGCTTAATAAAAGTAATGTTCACCTTGAACACCAGTGAACGTGGAATTGTGCTTCATTCATCCCCATCTTAGTTTGAGCATGTTAAGTTGCAATAACATGTTTTCAACATGCAGGTTCATCTTTTGCCCTCATGCAGCATGCGAGAAACCGGGCATCAACAACGCTCAGCTTGACGCAGCGGTTAAAAGATGGGAATAACAAAGAAGAAAGCAAAGTGAGCGAAGTCGGAGAACTCACCGATTCAACTTTCCGGCCTGTTCCGAAAGAGAGAAAGGAAAGGAGCAGCAAAGGTGAGTCAGAGAGATTTTCAACGGTAATCGTCGGCTTCGCTTGGAAAAAATTACTCGCTCTTTTTTTTACTGCTGCAACAAAGGTTCCTGCGTCAGAAACACAAAAAGAAAAAGTCTGTTTTTATTACGAAGAGCATAAAGCTGGATGCACACGGTATGCGTCCTGTGCGTTTTTTGGGCGCATGCGTCTGATTTCGTGACGTCACGTCCTTCTGTGATGTGTCTGGTATAGTCTGTGTTCAAGTAAAAGTGAGTCAGAGCAGTGAGTCTGATGCGTCAATATGGAAACAGGTTCCTACTCGAACGTAGACCATACCAGACGCATCAGAAAAGGGCGTGACGTCACGAAATCAGACGCCTGCGCTCAAAAAACGCATAAGACGCATGCCGTGTGCATGCAGCTTAAGTCTATGATGCATTCAGTGCTCTGCAAAACCATGTATCACGACTTTAAACAAGCACGCGCCATTCGTTACTGCAAACAGTTAATTTCTTAGTGAATGATATCGAAATTTCAGTTTGACTCCATCCGTTTGATTTTTTCGGCCTGGTGTACTGTGAAACGAATGGAGCGAGCTGGTGCATTTTGCAAATTTCGTTCATGTTTTGAGAAAAAGTTTAATAAAATCAAAAATGATTTTTGTCGAAGAGTTTGTACAAGAATGGAAGTATCCCACAGTTTCCTCTTTTTTGTACAGTGACATCTAAGGATTATAATGTTTTTGCTGTATTTTCAAGAACAATTCCAGCTGTTTTCAGCAACGTTTGAATTTCAGGAACGTAGCTGGTTTCACGCAGCCATTTAACACTGTTCGAAAGAACAGCTTTTCAGGATAGATTTCAGAAAAATATTCAGCGCAATTCAAAACAAATCAAAGTTCAGGCTTGCAGGGTTTATCTAAATATTAATTACGAAAAGGTCACTTTTCTCCCAACAGAAATATGATGTAATAGGTGAATTTATCACAGACTCTGATTTCGTTTTAATGATAAGTTGAATTGAAAAGAAGGATTTTCTGCGCAGGTTTTTTGAGTTTTTTGACAATTATCTTGAATTACTTTTAGTGATAGGATGTATGTTTTTTTTGTCAGGGAGAGAGATCCTTGCTATTTTGTTTTGTTTATAACCTCGTTGCAGCCTCAAATGTTTTCAAAAGATAATGGACAGAACAATTAACGTCCACCTGGACGTTGAAGGTTGAAAAAGAAGGTGCAGCGAACCAAAAGTTTAAAAACACTACTGCTAACCAACCAACGACAAAAACGTTCAAACAACGTGCACTTTTAGACTGAAATATTGGTTGGAGTTTGGTCATCATCTGCATAAATGCAATAACCCACAAATTCTCATTTGACCTATCCGGTTTATGTATTAGAGAATCAGTTCAAATTTATAGTTTTGTGACATTTGCTGTTATATAATACTGTTTATAACATTCTGAACAGTTTCCAAAATATGCTGTGAATATAGGTGAGATATTGACTTGCAAAACGACACACTGGCACTTTTTCCACAGCATTACGGTTCCAGCTTATTCGGCGGTTCAAACATCCAGTCAACTTTTCTGAGTGCTGCATTTAGATTAATGACTAAATTGACAACAGCGTCCTTGTATCTTGCAACATCACTTAATATTTCCTGCGTTTGAATCATGGTCTGCAGTTTTGAAATCGCATGTCGTGGAGTTGGCAAATTCACATGCAAATTTTCTCCCTTCGTGCTTGAGTTTTAAGCCTTTTGTAACACCGAATCGCAGAGGAAACAAAAGTTTCTCGGGAGCATTTGCTACGATAATTTTGCTCTTGAAATGTTTTTTTTCCCGTAACCCTTATCTCCTCACAGCTCTCAGTATTTTTTTGGTAAACGAAGTACTTTGTTAGGGATAGTGAAAGGGCGCAATGAGCAACTACCCTACAGAATATATGTGAAAAACGATTCGCCTGTGTACTCATTTCCCGATTTCGCACATCTCAGTACAGCTTCGTTCGTGGACTATTCGCTTAGTTCCTTATTGCGGTAACTATCGGTTCTAATGGACTGTATATAATAAACATATTTATCTTCGCTGGTTTCAACGCATTTCAATCGTTAGACCCAGAGACTCTACTGCAATGACAATATCTTTGTAACGTTTACTGCAGCGGAGCCTTCAAGGTTACACTGACAGGTTTGACATTTTGCTAACAAACAGTGATGGCTTGCAAAGGTGACGCTGATGCTTATTGCGTACCCCTTTCGCGAGTGACCGTTCATATACACTCACGCACTCAAGGTCTCACCAGTCTCCACTTATTCGTTCATTAAACCAGTGGTGTCCAACCTGCAACTTGCAGGCCATACGTGACCTGCCGAGTCCACCCGACCGGCGCAAGAGATCATTTTCTCTAGAAGTAAAAATTAAACCATAACGATATAAAAATCCAGCCAAGAAACATTTTCGCATCCATAAGTCTTCAGTGATTGTTACAGTAAATGGGAATAATTAAAAATGTTCTTTGTCACATCCCACACCTTACACATTTAATCAGTCTTTGATAGAGCTATTCCGGCTCTACCGAAGATATAACGTATAGTGTATCGAAAGGAATCTATTCGCAGACAAGGATCAGACTGAATGATTATAATCATTATTTTATCAAAGGTAGGTACTTTGCCTGCTCAATACGCATAATCAGTTCTTATTCAAATAGACTAGCTAGGTGATTTCGCGTTGCGTACATCAAAACTGTTTAAAGCCCACGTAACGGCTAGGAAAAGCTAAAACTTTGGTCGTTTAGTGAGAAATGTTGGACACCCCGGCATTGAATCATTCCTTTTTACCTTGTGCTTCCTCCCGGAAAGACCTCAACGGCAGTAATTCCTAATAGCTATCGAGCAAGTAGCGGTTCTTAGAGCAACCACTGACAGTTCAGCGTTCATTTGTTCAAACGCTCACTGTCGATAAATGTTCCCAAAACCGTTATTAATTTGCTACATTTTATTCTCTTTTGATAAAAGATGGAAAAGATTACTGGGATAATTTGACTGTTGAAACAGTTTGTCAAAGTCGAAGCGCTGAGAACCGTTTAACAATTAAGAGGAATTGGAAAAAAGAGTGCGCGCAAGGAAATATTTCAGTTTTTTTGTGAACTGTGTCGTTGGAATTGCTGTTATAAATACAGCCGTGCACGCTTCATTATAATAATTATTGCTTGTGTTTTTCTACAGACAACATTGAAGATGAAACTGAAATTACACAAACTGTTACACAGATGGATTCCAGTGACTGAAATGATGGGTTTGGATGCAATAATGACCTGAGAACTTTTCATGTTGTTTAGACACATCTTATAAGCAAGACTGGCCTGCAACTGCTGGAAATAACTTGCTAAAGAACATTTTATTCGAAAAAATGAAGTGTCGAAAACATTGGTATTGTTTAACAAACTTCTAGCCTCGTGGCAATCTTCTGGGGAATCTACCTGCATGCTTCTGCTTTCATACTTTTGCGATGATTTGAACTTGCACACATCTGTCTTTCAATTGTAAGCCACAGGAGTGAAGCACCTGAATCCATCTGCAATTCATTTCACAAGGAAATCAGTTCAATGTATTTTAACACATTTTCAGTCTTGCAAAGGCAGTAAGAAAAACTTTCTAGAGAAATGTTGACGCAAAAGGAAGAGCAGAAAAAAATGCACACTAACTGCTGCATGGAAGAAGCGAGATCGGAATAATTTAGCTATTGTACAGTAAATGCTGACCTCACTAGAACCTGGCAAAACTCAACAAGTGCTAAGCAACCTACTCACAGCAACGGCTTAAGAAGCTCTATTGGATCTTGAACACATTGCTGTCAAGATGTCAGCTGGTTTCCCCGTGAAATAAATTCATTTGGGATTCACTTGCGTTACTCCTGTGGCTTAAAATTGACACATTGTTTATTTCAGTAATTAATGAATATTTTGTTCTATACCACACTGTAGGCATCTTCTGAAGAAAAGAAAAAAATCATGTGATATTATGAGAACGTTTAGTAATCAGAAAACAAAATAATAAAAAAAACATTCTGGTACTTTTGCGTTCCAAACCGTTACAGAAGTATTTTCCTTTTGTGGTGATCTTAGGCTTTATTACGTACAGTGAGAGGTACTTTGGTGAAGAGAGTATTCAGCAGTGGGTTGTTTTACTACCAAAAGTACATGTGCCTCACGATGAATCGTCGTAACATAAGAAATGTTCGGTGTTCAAATCAACACATCATTCAACTGCTTGTCGAGATTGCGTTCCCAGATGGATGCTGGTTTTATCGTATAAGAGTGCATGTTTGTGTATTTTAAATTGGCATATGTGTCCTTTACATATCGTTATTACAATTATTTGGTATACACTAACGCGGAATGCTTCATGATAGTTGGACTCCCGGTTTGGATCAGTTTCTCTTGAATGGTTTCATCTATCAGAGAACATTCTCACGCATCCTGATGAAACGCATCCTTGGCTTGGAAGTTTTTTTCCAATTTGCTTAAGATCATGTTTGTTGACTGAATTGTGTTGTTTCCAAGAAAGTGAGTTTCACCACAAGTGTTGTAACCGCCATTAAACTTCTCTGACGGTCAGACTGAAAAGTTTGCACGCATGAAGCATCATTGCCCGTCACTTTCCTTCTAAAATTTGGAATGAAGGTTTTATTTGAACTGATTCATTTTTAATGCTTCAATAATAGAAATGTGTTGCTTGGCGGGTGGGTACGAGTGAATATGAGCAAATAAGTGTCTGCCACGCAAACGTTTGTCAAAGCATGAAACGAAATTTCAGTTAAACGTAAGAATGTAATCAATCTTAAGAGAAATATTCCACATTTTTGATGAACAAAAGCTGGTCAGGTTTTGCGCATTGCTTTCAATAAATATCCGGATACATATGGAGGCATGTGGAGGCTCATCATATTCTTCCAATCACAGTCTTTTGAAACATTGCCAATCCGCCCTGCTTCTGTCGATAACTTTCAATTCTGCTTATCATTACCTGATTGTTTTCTAAGTTACTTTCGCACCATGTGAAAGACATGGGCCATGTTCTCTTTTGACACGAACATTTATCACTTTCATAACAAAGTGGAGGCTGTTGCACGACGGACCATTCTATTAGGAGATATCACCTTGGAAAAATGTTATCCAGAAAAATTGTTGCAAAAACTATTAATTGTTTTCATGCCGTAACAATTTTTGTTGGTACAAAATCAAAGAACAAAATAATAAACCTTTAGTTTTTCCACATCAAACATTTTTTTAATAATATTTGTGAAATTGAACATTGTTTTCGCAGTGTAGTTTCTACTTGTTCCTCGATTAGCAACAGTGAATCTTATAAGAGATTCAAGGTATAAATTAATGGAACTAAGATAACATTGAAAAATGGTCTGAGATATCCTGTAATTGCCATAGATTAAATAGACGTTAAAGCGAATAATACGCCAACTTTTATAGCAAGAGTCTACCACGGTCAGGTAATCCTACCGTTCGTCTGTGATCCAAGTCGACAGAAACGTACACAGACTGTACTATAGGACATTTTACTTTCCAAAGTTTTTGATGTCACGTTTGTGGTCAAATCCAAAACAAGGTTTGACCACCAACGAGCCACCAAAACAAATTGTGCAAAACGAGTCCCTCTTACCATATTTTCGATGGTTTGAGTTTGTTTATCGAAGTCCTAGCGTCAAAAGCAGAAAGATGTTTAATATTTAAGGTTTCATAAGTTTTTAATTACTGTAAACCCAATTAGTGAAAAAAATAATTCACGCTTCATTAGCACTGGTTTCTGTTTGATTTTTGTATTTACATTTCGTAACGAATAGGATTGTTTTTAATATTTTTCCCTAAAGAAGGGTGAAATAAATCCTCTCTGACAATTGCCTATGATTTTCTGTTTAGTTTTCGGCGGGTCGGGACATCTGCCACACTTCAAGTGAATTTGCATGAATGAATACACCAAGGAAGAGAGCTACGAAACCCAGCCAAGACTGCAGGGTTCCGGAGTCGGAACCAGAGTCGTAAGGAGTCGGAGGTTTATGGGTGGAGTTCGACTTGGATTCCTAAGAACGCTGGGAGTCGGAGTAGGATTTTTGGTCCGACTCATACTCTGGATGTTAATTGGATCATTTTGTACATCACACTCCTAAATTAGGGATTCCTGTTGAAATGATAAAACTTCTTTTGAAACTTTTGTTGACACACATATTTTCTTGCTGTGTATCACGATTTCCAGTGATTTTAACAGCCAAATGTCATTTCCCTTATGTTAGGGAGTCGGAGTCGGAAATTTTACCTCCGACTCGACAACCCTGCAAGAATGTCTTCTTTTTACTGATCAGAGAGCGTCCTGCTCAGAAGGAAAAACCGGTAATTCTACCTTGAACCAATAAACCCATTGTTTAAGGCAGCCAAGTTTTAACATAAACAAGATATCTTATACTGTAAATGTGAGACTGGTTAAAACATTCAGTTTAGGTTTGTTTATACTCGCTTGTCTACTCGTTTGGACAAGTGGTCTACAGCGCACAACTCCGCTTGCTTACGACGGGGACCGTCGACCGCGCGTCTGCTTTCAAAGTGAATGCTGCACTAGAGGCGAGTCAGTGAGCGCCACACGTGAAACTTTCTCTTGCTCTTACACATCAACGCTGAGCACGAGACTGCATGGACAAGCAGCAATTAGAGTTTTTCCAGCTTTTGGTGTGACCTGACTGGGAATCGAGCGCAGTCTGCCAGCTTTGGTGACGCGTGCTCAACCAACTGCACCAGTTGTGGGGCGGCGATAGCCAGGGACGGATTTAGGGAGGGCGTTACCATAGGCTATCTTAATTTTGGGGCTCAAAGCAGGTGTGACCGATTTGGCCGTTTGTCTGAAAAGCATGAAAATATGCCCCTCTTTTGTGTAGCGCCCTTCAAAAAATTCATCATCTGTTGTGCCGACTTCGGTTCTACATTTGCCGTGGATGTCCAACAGAAATTAAAGCCTTTCCTACATTCGTCTAAAGAACAAAAGGCATTGCAATATTTTCTTGGAATTAATACCTATTTCATGTAGTTCAGAAGTTCTCTTCGTTAAATTTCCGTGATTTCTAGCGATTTTGTAGGTTTATTTTTCGGATATATACATTTTCATGTGGGACCGTGTTGCCGCCTTCGAAAATATCGTCTAGCTGTCGATCTGATAACCTGTACGTAAACTCCTTTTATATAGTAATATTAGACACATGCCGTATTTTATGCAACAAACAATCACAATCCATTCAGTGGACACGGAGATTATATATTGCAGTTTTAAAGTTGGCATTTTCCAAGCAAAACAAAATGTGTTTTAATCCTCCATGCCACTGAAACGTTTTTGTTCTGCGGCCTCATTTCAAAGAAAGCTTTTTCTATGCTACCCCGATGGATAGCCTAGATGTAAATGATACGTGTAAACGTCTCATTACAAACCTCAAGATGCATTTTTGTCAATGGCGAAATCCTACAGATGCACACGATCCATGAAAGTAACTGTGTTCTCAAAGCAGTTAGCCAAGCCTCTAGAGTAGACCTAGAGTCTAAACAGAAGAATGCCTTCGTGTCGGAATGCATGCAGTAAGCTAAGTATTTGTCAGTACGTTAAAACAATCATGACGTAACAACGCATAACTTGTGTTTGTTGTGCCTAGTTTATATTTTCATTTCATAGCTCAGACAAGCATCATAGTAAACAACTGACAACATAAAGTACGATATTGCCCCTAAAAATAAAAATGCAATAGAAATAGATTCACTGCAGACCTACTTTCAATATTCTTGTTAAATTTACAAAAATTGTCACATCTGATTTGTCAAGCCAATTGGTTTCGCGACCCCAAAATTAGATTTCGCGATCCATGGTTTGAGAAGCCCTGGTCTGTACCATAAGCCGATGGTGAACTGCGTGAGGAAAAGTTTTGCACAGCAGCAGCAAAGTATAGTTGCAACACCCTCAGCTAACCATATGAAGTAAGCCCAATGCAGACACGTTTTTCCCAGTAAAGCTTACGGGAAACTGCCCTAGCTGATTTAACTAACACATATAGAGCTTCAACAAGCAATCTCTGTTTGCGCGAAATCTAGTAAAAAGGCCAAACGCAGCATCCAAAACTGACAATATCGCTTTTCATCGGAGCTATGCAGCCTCTGGCGGTCTTGCGTTTTGCGTGCTTTTTGTCAGTGGAAAATTTAACATCAATTAAAGTACCATTTTTATCTTTTTCATTCTTTTTTTGTAACCAATTTCATAAAGACGGCCTGAATCTCTCTTACGTCCAGTTGCACAATAATGCCGTGGTTTTATTGCACTGATAAGAGTCTAGAGTAGACATTGGCATTTCCATTCGCTTCAAAGTAAACAGTAAAGTTATTCCTCTCCGACGTTTCGCAAATTTTTAGGTAATATGAGTAGTCATAGGAACGATTTGCCGGAACCCCCAAAAGCGCGGAGTCCTAGGCCATAGCCCATTTGGCCTATGCGTAAATCCGTCACTGGCTACAGCTCAGTGGTGAAGTGTCCACCTCTCAACTGAAAGCCTGTTCGATAAATGGCCTGCGAGTGAATCGTCGTAGCGCTTCTTGGTCAAGAGTGTTCACCGTTACCGTCCCGTTAATGAAAACGTTCAGGCTTCCGCCTGCCACCAGTTGCCGTCACCAAATTCAAACAAAAAAAAAACAAAAACAAAAAGAAACAACACTGAATCACTTAGCCGGGGAAACGGTTTGACAATCGAAAGTAACGCAGTGATCTACGCATTATTCCGTCAATTTGGAAAGCGAGATTATTTATTTTGGATATGTTCTGGTACACCTACGTTGCCTTAAAAAAGACTTAAAACACAATGTCAAACATCAAACTCAAATCATTGTTTTCTAGTGGTTAAGCCAATTTTTGTATTGTGGTTGAAATCAAAGTTATAGTTTCCAACCTGAATACAGGCACAACGGCCAGAAAGTCAGCATAACCCACCAACTAGCAGCGATGTATCCGAGGCAGACAGAGTTGTTCAATCTTCTTGACCGGACGTTGCCCATTGTACTGAGACAAGATCAAAAATAAGTTTGCTTAATCCAGGGTTTTTTAATGTTAGGTACGCGGTATGGACTTGTAGGGACCCGACTTGTTTGATTCTAGGGACCCAATCGTCAATACTAGTGACCCGAATCGGGTCCCCAAAAAAACTTAAAAATGTTGGCTTAATACTTTCTCTACCTCTACTGTTCCGAAAATGTTTGGTGATTTTCCGTGGACAGGAAGCAAGTGGTTATTTTAATTGCCGATTGTTTACATTCGGTTTTCCAATACAAATTTTGATTTGACAGGGACTAAACCAGAATTTTCTTTGGGTGGCTAAGACCGCCAATTCTCCATTTTTTCACGTGTCACAGATTAATTGTTCAGTGTAAGACCCAGACTCATCCGGGATTAAAGTGGGGTTGAGCTCTCGTTTATCAAACTTTGTCCATGGAATTTTTCTGGTGTCCACCCTTGTGAGAAGGTTATATCGCAATGCAGGCATCATTTCGCGAACGTCAGAGCTTGTGCAACTTTGTCGATTGCTGCGACACCAGACAAGACTGTTAACAATAGGTCTGCAACAAAGTTTTGAAGCCCATGCTAGATTTCTTGCTTCATGAATGCTGTAACGCCTGTTACTTGTGTAGATGTTATATTACAGGGAACTTGATGTTCAGATTAACTCGGTTTTCATCTGATTAGCTTGATGTAAAAATCGTTCTTAATTACGCCACAGTGATGTGACCGAGTCACATTTGTCGAGTCATGAGTCGCGTCAAGAGTCGTTTTGATAATTTCACCCGTTATGAACTCGCCATGAAGCTCTTGTCTGTTATGAACGGGTCTGTTATGAAAGTGATCTAATATGAACAGGTGTGTCATGAACGTGGTCTCTTGCGAACGTGGCCTGTTTGGGGTTGTCTGTTATGAGCAGACCTGTTTTGAAAAAGAACCGAGAGATGCAACCCTCCGGTCACCTTGCCATCGGAACACCTTGACGGATGGCCAAGTGTGTGCAGCTGAAGCACAGGCAATCTTTGCATCATCTTATACAAAAACTAAGCCTAGGCGTCCTTGTGTGAGTGATCTTGTGCGAACCGTTCATGTGCTTATGCGTTCGCGCTTGAATTTCCGAACAATAACTCCATTGGCAACAGCAATGGGATTGGAAATAATCCAGCGTAAAGCCGACAGAACGACCAGCAAGGTAAAAGCACTATTGTTTCTTCTGCTTCCATCATTTGCGGAAAACAAATTTCCAAATGTCATCGGTTCGTTCATACAAGTTGAGGATTATTTCATCGTGGTCGACAAACCTTGTACCATTGCTGCCAGCGTAATGGAAACTGTAGCACAACTCTAGAGTTGGAAACAGCGTTTACTTCCGCATTGGGTTCAAGGCGTTATCCACCTAAGATTTATACTCTTCTCTCGTCGCTGAGCAGGTTACCTAAGGTTGGAAAAGATTGTAAAAAAGATTTGGCAAGACTTTAACCAAGCCATGAGAGGTACAATGCAATATCTTTTGATTTTGAATTCCTATGCCAAATGGAATTTCCTACGAGTCATGTTGGGGAGGTTGGAGCCAGCAAATACCCCACCCTAGAGCCTCCATTGTAATCTGCCAATTTTTTCAAACTGTGAAATCAAAATACAGCATTACATGACTCGAAATAAAGTCCAGAAACCACCGAAACGTGCGCCATTCCAGAACGAGCAACATGTAAACATTTGATGCCGCAGTCCAAAACTCACCAAAGCACGTCTCCCGCTCTAGAAGTTTCATGCCTGCCGTCCAGTTGGTTATACAACCAATGGCGTAGGTGAAACACTCCCCAGTCCGAACAATTTGTGGTACCACATAATTTGCAACAGCACATCAGCAGCTCGCTTTATTTCACACAACCATCGCACATATACAATACTTTACAGACGTTTACACCAATGGTGGGGAACCTGCGGCCCGAGTGAATATTTAATATGTTCAAAACCGTCGCCAGAATGTCTTCAGTTGAGAGGTTTTGCGTTTGTGCAGGGTCTTGACATTCTCATGATTTGATGAAAACTCCACTGGTTGATAATCTTTCATATTTCAATTTGGGGAGAGCTTGGAATTTTGTTTGGGAGGACTAAACCCACAAAAGCCACCGTGGCGACGGAACTGAATATGTTCCACATGAGCTTTTTCTTTGCCCAACTTGAACACAACATCGCGTCAAAACGGAATTCCATGAAAGCCGACTCGCAGACTGTACGTCAAGAGAAGTATCTCTCGTTCCTTGACAAGTTTTCTCTCCTTATTGTCTATTTTAAGGTAAAAGTAGAATTTTAAGATAAAATTAAATAAAACGTGCGTCCCTCTAGCGCTATTTCCTAATTCTTGCGACTCGTGATGGTAAATAGGTTCCCCACATGTGGTGCACACTTTGAACACAAAAATCTCGAGAAAAAGATCTTGCTCACTGCTCATAATATAAACAATAATTCTGTGAAAATAATGTTTGGTTCATGTAGCATTTTTAACGACGGCTGTCATAACAACGTCTTGAAAGGACTCAATAATTTGTCTATTTCCTTTTTTGTAAAAATAAAGTGTTTAATAGCGTTTCTGTCCGCAATTTAAAACATAAAGTGTAAGTTACATGATTGCTGTTACGGATAGATAATTATTGGAAGACAAACAAAATTCGATCACTAGATGCCATTGCTTTGAAATCTGTTTTTGACCAAATACAATGCAGGAATAACTAGTTCAGCCAAATGATCCATAGCCCGAATCGAAAACAGCTTGTTACATGTCAGTTCCAGGCAGATATACAGTAGTTAAAAAGCTAAAATATCTCAAGAAGAGCGTTAAATCCCCGTCCTTGTACCATGTCGTCGCTTTCGAAAACCACAGCGAGGCTGTTCGTTGCAGTAACATTTCTGTTGCTGTCACTGCCACAAAACGTTTGAGTGCTTGCGGCAACATCAGAATCATCCAAATCCGAATACACTACAACGCGGTCTCGATAACAAGGAGTACTCCTCTCCAAGTCCAGACTGCCGAAATATATAAACAAACGTGTTAAGAGGTGATGCAAAATGAGCAGATAGTCAGCTACTATCTGGGAAAATCCATCAAGCAAACTATTAATCAGGGAATTCGGCATTTCAACTGATTTACCCAAACGATTGAACACATTTACAAGGTATTAGGCTGACAAACAGAAAACATCACAAATCAAAAAATGGCACAAAACCGAAAATTTTGTTGAAGGCTCGAAGGGTTTCATAGCTGATAAAAATTTGATTCTGGGTTTGAATCGTTAAAGGTTAAAATGGATCGCTTCTGAGAAAAAGTGAAATGCCTGCGTCAGCAATGAAAGCTTAGTGATTCATATGACAGGTTCGTTCTGTGATTCCACCAAAAATCATCAATTTGAAAATATTACCGGGTGATGTTTTTATATTTAGAAAATTTAATATCATTCAGCTGTTGAGAAGCGTGCCATTTATTTGTCATTGCCGGACGTCCAAATGCGTTCCCTCATCTTTGGATATAGTAATTTTGAATTGTGTATCTAGTAACGATGTTGGGCTGGTTTTTAGTTTGGCTCGGTAATGGACTATATTCTTTCACATAATATAGCCTCAGCTGGGATTGTAAAATTTTTTTTTTCTTTGGCAGGCATTGCAAGAAAGGCGTTATTATTTTTTAAACTCATTCAGGCTTGCGCAGAAAATATAAATACTTCATTTTACAGAGAAAAACGCAATTTTGCCCGTAATCTTCTGTGCTTTTTCATGAATGAAAATTATGTGGCAACATTTACCATATATTCAAAAACGAACCTGGAATTACATAAGTAATAATAAAAGTTTTAGATTAACTGAAAGACTCACGTTGCAAAAGACATTCGGATGGAAGAAGAACTATTGCTTGGGAAGTCTCTACTCTTTTTTATTATCCAGATGCATGTGGAGTTAGCAGGATATAAACCTGAAAAAGCAATGGTAAATCCAGTAGATGTACGCTGAAAACTTTATGCTGTAATATGATTTATTTTTGCGTAAAATGTGCCTTTTTGTGGGTTTTTACTACGATGAGTTGTAACGGAGCATGATATTTTTTTAATAATTGTCTATGCATTAAGCGGGTTGAAATTTTTTGTCCGCTCCTACCCCGCACCCGCAAAATTTAAACCCACCCCGCCTCGCAGGAATTTGAGAAATCTTGCCCGCTCCCGCCCCGCAGACCATCCCAACCCGCCCCGCACAGCACTTTTTGGGCTTTAAACCCGCCGCTTTCCGAAAAATACAAAAAAATCGCAACTAGGGCAAGTTTTTGTTGCGATGAAATAGTGAGAAATTTGCATTGATTTAAAAAAAAATTGCAGAAAAACGCTGTATTTGTGCACAAGCTCAAGCGATTTATTTACATGTAATGCTAAATGTTTCCAAACATTACGTAGGGAGAAATGGTGATCGTTTACCAACAGTTTGCATAGCATGCTAAAACTTGTGCATGAAGTTGTTTGGCAAGCTCCACAGTGCATGACGTTTCTTGGCAATTAAACAATTTGGCGTGCAGTTGTTGACTGATATTTGACCGGGTCATTTCTATAATTGCTCTTAGGTCACTATGCAGTTCCATTCGGTTATCAAAGGAACAAAACTGTACTGAAATAGTTCTAAAGCATGTTATTAACTCAAACTTCTAAACTTTGCAAATTACTTGATAGAAGTTGTACGAAAAGTTGCATGTGAAAAAGGAAAATGTTGCAATATAAAATTCCTGGAACCAGCTCAAACATCGTACTACATAAGTTATGAGTACGTATTTAAGAAGCTGTAAAAAAAGCTGCAAAAACTTGCCCTGCTTATAACGCCTGAAGACAAGTCTAACAAGCAGTAAAGTCAAGCTATTCATTTTTTTCATTGGCAACCAAAACTTTTCCACAGATCTGATCTTCCGCAGTCAACAGATTTGAGGTGATAAAAA
>JGI24021J15306_10004821_pt1 | contig 15827 bp, 10 predicted proteins | sample Ectturendosymbi1_FD_15306 | JGI IMG/M metagenome (IMG submission 15306)
GGGTTTCTTGGGTCGGTGTCTAATTGGTCCAGCCGTGCACGCGACCGACTGAGTGACTTCTTCCGCGAAGTGTTTCCAGTCAGATTGGGCTGCATCTGCCAGGGCGTTGAACTTGTTAGAGATGGAGCATTTGTAGGCGGATGCGATTGTAGGATCATTAAGCCGGCACGAGTCAAGAGGCCATGAATTCTGTGCTGGTCGGGAGAGTTTTAATTTCAATTTGAAGGTCCTCACTAACATACGGTGGTCCGTATTGCCCAACTGCGCGCCGTGGTAGACACGGGCGTTGGTAACAAACGACCTCCAGCGTCGGGCTATAATGATATGGTCCAGGGCCTTGCAAGTTCTTCCGTCTGGGCTGTACCACGTCCACTGATGGATTTTCTTCCAGGGTATCAAATTAGAATGCAACCGAGGTTTTTCTGGTACACACTTACCAGGTAACAAGGTCTGGAAAAAATTAACACAAACTCGACGTTTTCATTAGAGACATGGTGGTGTATATACCTTTACGAAAGGAATAATTGCATCGGTAAACACCAAAACGATCCTGAGAAAGCGTCATGGGCGTCGGAAGGATTTTTCCAGTGGAGCCAATGGTGAATTTTTCGAGGGGGTGGCCAAAAGAATTTTTCCTAGGGGGATCAAAAGTGGTGAATTTACTAAATAGTTCATAGGAAAATATCAAATTTCAAAATCCAGGGGGGTCTAGGACCCTCCCTGCTCCTTTTCCGACCCCCGTGGCAAGCGTTACAGTCAATGATTTTTGTAGTCATTTGTAGACCACACTTCGCATTCCCTATCCTGGCGAGTCCTGAAGAAAGGCATAGTAATACGAGGAGGCCAGGTTCAGCTGCAGGGTCTGCTATGTGGATAAATGCAGCATTTCCCCATTTGCCTATTGGGTTCTTATGCCTAGACTAGTTGCCATGCATCGCTTAAGTGCTCAGTCTGCTGGTAAGAGACTTTAAAGGAGTTGATCTACAGTTGGAGCCTTATTAGGCGTGACCGCTCCGGGATAGAATGGAACTTGCGATAATGGTGCCTGAAGGGGTATTTATATTTCTTAAAAACTGAAGAAATCTTCTTAGGCAGCCTCATCATTGCTTACAGTTTACCTTCATGCCCAGGACTCAGAAAATATCAAAATTCATCATAACGCATGTAAAATTTGCCTCGTGATCTCATTGCTCAGTTCACTGCAATAGTCTTTTGTTGATTTCGCTCTTCACTTTCGCCGCCAAGCTGATGTCTCGCCAGAATGCCCAGGGTTTGAAGAGGTTTTGGGCGGTTTTTAGCATCTTTCCGCCCTATTTGTTTGTTTAATAAAACATGATGTAAATGAAGTGCAAGCAAGTAAACAAAAACAACAAGCAAGCAAATAATTTTTTAATAGTTTTCGTTAGTGTGGAAGCCCTGGAGCCACTTGGGTCTGGCCCAGTGTAGAATACATGAGCTTGACCAGTACTCTTTCAGACACATCCGACGTTTGGCAGCTACAGTAGTTTTAAAATCTCTTGGATAAAATACGGCTTAATTTGGGTCGTTTCTACGGACTGCTAGATGGCCATTAGCTCAAAAATAGTTTTTCTGCTTATATTTTGACAAGGTATGAAGCAGTGGTTCCCTAACTTTATATCCCACGCACCTTCTATGGATGTCAAATGTCTCAACGAACCCCAAACTTGTCGAAACACGATTGATCCCGAATTATATTATGCTAAGTTGCCTTATATTTTAAGTATCGATCACACATCCCACACAATGGGCGGATGCTCCTGTTTAAGAGAATGTCTCAATGCAGCACACACTGACAGTTTATTCACCGATTTTTAAGCAAGTCCGTAAAGGACTCTCGCGTCAACACGACCACACTTGAAAAAGGAAGTCAATGCCTGTACCAAAAACCTTTATCAGCCGAATAAATTTGCTTTTTGAGGTATTGTGCTGTCACATACATTGATAAAATGCGCGATAAGAAATATGTCATCAAGCCGCTCCATGCGAAAGAGCTATATTCGATTTAGGATTTGTGTGATGCATATATTTATTTCAATAAACCTAACAATTTGACTTTTCGATACGCGTCACGAAGGGGTTCACGACCAAGTTAGGATATCCTTGTTATAAAGGAAAGAAGCGAGATCATGTCAACCTGTAGACAAATATCCAAATATAAGCCCGGTAAGATTCAACAGTCCCAAAAAACAATGCAGTCAAGCCGCACTCTTCCCAAATGACATCAACTGCGAAATCAACGAAAGAATGGGTATCTTAGTGAAGTAAGCATGAAGGCAGAGCACCATCAATTGTGTGCATTGCTGGGAAATAAAATAATACTGGAAAAAAACGATCCGTGCTTATAAGAGCAGAAACAAACATGAATTATGTTGCTTTTAGTTTGTATTTTAGAGAGCAAACAATTCGATCTGTTAGAACAAAATCCTTAAGAGAAATAATTACTGTCCACAAAATTCGAGTTTTTTTGCAACATTTTTGATTATTTGATAAGAAAACCAACTGTGCATCAATCAGAGAGTGAGTCGTTCTAATGTCCTTTGACATCCCTTGAAATAGAGAGTTTTGTTCAGCATCTGCAGCATTTGAAATATGCAATGTCTTATTTGCGTTCAGATCAAAACAGACAAATTAAGTTGAACTCATTTTATCATCTGCAATGGTTGTCACGTAACAAAGCATGGGCAACCATATTAATGGTTTATGAAGCAATTTAATAACACCAAAAACTAACCTACAGGGAAAGAGCTTTATTTGCCGAAGAAAAAGTTGATGACTGATAAAATAGCATCGAAATAGTTGTTGATATTTTTTAATAATTATTTGAAAGGTTTTCAAAATTCTTATGAGCTGCAATTAATTTCAGCTGCCCATTTGGTCAAAGTCGAGCAAATTTATTTGATGGAAAATCGTTAAGCAGGCAGTCTTAACAAAACTTTTTCACAAAAGCATGATTTTACACAGCAAGATTCCGTTGAGTTTTACTTTTTCTACAACTACTTTAATAGGTAAGGCATTGCAAATCAAAAAAGAAAATCAAAAATTTACTTTCTTAGAAAGATTTTTGGTGATTTTTAGTTGAGAAAGCTACACGTGAAGAATGCGAAAATAAATATTGATGATTTTCTTCCTTTGATGAGAAATATCTCAGAAATATCTCTTCGCTTCTGCAACCTGACGGAGCATGACATTCGGCAAGTCTGCAATGTTCTGCAGGACCGTCTCATCCCCGTAAGTAAGCTTGAGTTTTACTATTCGTTTGAACTTGAAATACACAAAACAAAAAAGATACAATTTTCAAACGAAAGTATCAAATGAAGCAGAACTTCTTTGAATTTTTTATTCAAGATTATCTGTGTCCAGTGTCCACACAGGTACTTTAATGTTATAACTTTCATTTCTGTTAAAGATTTTGAAACACATTTGATTTACTCTGCTGCTTACTCTATCTGCTTAATAAGGTTATTACTGACTGTTGCAACCAACCGCTTCCTATACTTGGTTATTGCAATTAATATCCTCTAATGTTCTAATGAGAGTTATAAACGCATTTATTTTCCTCGTTATTAGATTTGTCATCATGCCCTTTGAAAAATAAGGAAATTTTCAACGTTTAAATGTAAAATACGTGTGATTATTCAATCTATAAATTTTGTCAGAACTTTTACAAACAGTTGAAGACATTACCCCAAGCAATTTATTGGTTTTCTTTGTTTTGCGCATAGATCTATTTTTGTTTTGGACTTGTAGTCACTTTTGAAAATTAAGCTCAAAGTAACTTATTTGTACCACCACAAGGAAGGATAGAGTGTGTAATGAAAACCACTGGTTCACGTTTATCCATGCTTTTGTGCGATGCAAGTCAGAGTTTTAATTCAGAAAGCAACATATGAAGTGTAAAGATTAGGGAAAAGGTGACAAAGTCATAATTACACACACTGTACATTGGTGGTGGATTGGGAAGTAACACAAATAGGAAGAGCTGATGACACTTATTTTTGCAAATAATAAAAATCAATTATCAATTATCCCGTACAAAAAATGTATGGAAACACACTTTAGGAAGCACATGCAATCTAAACGGCACGTTGTTCCGGCGTTTGATTTTGCATTATCGACAGAACGATCACTTTTAACGCTTTTCTCAGAATTTTAGGAACCTTGCCATTAGAAATATCTAGAAATATATTTTTCACACCTGTTTCTGATATTATCTTGAAAGAGGGCTTCTTTGTTCTCGGATTGGTAGATCGTTACACGGTCTCCGGGTGGCATTACAATCTCAAAACAAATTAGTGCTGTGTTAAAACGCACCTGTGTGTAAGTTACTTGCACCGTAAAGGATGAAATCGCCTGCAAACACATATCCATAAATATCTAACTATATTGTGCAATGCAATTTTGTTTGCATCTCAAGTGTCAATTTTTCTGCAGATACACTTTAACTGGATTCCAAAAATTAGTTAATTTGAACTTTTCATGTCTTCTAGATTGAATATCTTGATCTTTCGGGAAATACCAGCGTCGTATCTGTTATTGACGACTGGAAGACATGTCTTCCATACATTCCTGCGCTCAGCTTACACCGATGCAACATTGGTGACAACTTTCTAGAGCATCTTGCAGACGCAATTGAACGTTTAGATGTTCCAGTAAGTTTGGTCAGGTTTCTTCATTTCACAGCATGGTCGTTTGTAAAGATGCAAGCCCCTCACTGAAAGTGACTCTATACCTACATAAAAATATTTTCATCTTTCAAATCGTTCAGCTTGCATTTTAATATTATCTTTTATTATTGATTTGTAAAATCCCTTTAAGGTTTTAAACGTTGATATAACCTTTCCGCCAGACCGAGTTTAATACTAATTTATTACTTCGGCTTGAGACATTTGCCTACACTTAGCAAACGAGGCTTAATCGTTATGAGCATCTTTCACCCAGCGGGTTTCCACTTTTGGTTGACTTCTTCATTCAGTTTTTGCTTTTTCTCTACTCTATTGGTAATGGTGAGGTCAACATACAAATGAGGATTGTGGTTAGTGCTTGATTGCTTCACAACTGTTAATAATAGTTTAAAAAGTTTTCTGAAAATATCTTCAAGTGAAATGTAAGCATAAGAACTCGTTATAGTCTACAGCAATTGTAAAAACCCTTGCTCAGTAAACAAAGACTTCTTGTCGTTGTTACATCATTGACCAAGCGCACTGCATGCTTGACGATAGTTTGTCACAAAATACTTGTAATTTCTTAAGTTTCGGAAAAATCCTTTTTTCAATCGGCTATCTTGTGTCATTTTCAGATGCTCTATCTCAACTTGAACGGAAACACTATCACAAGAAGAGGTTTGCAATGTTTGTCTAGAACCATTCACAACATCGAAGATTTGAACATTGGGAACTGCCAGATTAGCGCAAGCGATATACATATTTTGACAAACCGGCTGTTAACCCTGCAAAAACCGGTATTTGTCTTGCTTTAAAAAAAAGAAAAGCACCACTGTGTCGGTGTCAATCGGTCTGAACATCGGCGCGGCAGTGTTTATCGAAAAATGGATAGTTAGCAACAACGTTTTTGTGCGCATGGGTGTTCGTTTCATGTGTTGATTGCTTTTAACCAAAATATCCGTTGTAATCAATAAAACAAAAATGAAGTATCGTGTTATGCATCATCTGCAATATGCCCAAGTGAATAAAATGGAAATTGTTTCATTACATTCATGTCACTTTGTTGGTATGCAAATATCTTACTTCAATGCATTTTTATATGAATCAAAATGCCATCCAAATATTAATCGTGTGCAACTACACTTTTTCCGAATTATTTAAAAGATACTGAAATTTAGTATTTAAATTAGTTTGGGAGGAGTTTGTGTGGATAAAGTAGGCATTGGTTTTTGGACACATTCTGCAGTGAACTAAATCTTTTGTAAAAACTTGCTATTTCATTCAAAGATTGCTTTACGTGTTACAAAGGCATAAGAGCCTGTGATAGCTTTTAACGTTTAACGCTAATCTCAAAGCACATTTCCCCCGAAGAGAAGCACTTTCGTTGGATGAAGCTCAAATGGTATTTTCGTAGACTATACACACTGCCACTGACTACACATGTAAATGTCTCGAAAACTTTATGCGTTTGCCGTTCTCGTATGGATGTTACTTGCGAATGAATTGGTTGCAAAGTATTTTGAGTAGTTTGTTATTAAAAATCGTGTATTTTACGCTTGTAGATGAAATGGCTTCATTGTGCCGAAAACAAACTTGGATCTGTTGGAATCCAAAATTTGTCTCAGTGTGTGCAAAATATTGAAACGTTGGTTCTTCATAACTGTAGCTTTCAAGGAGAGGATATTCAAATTCTGACAAGTTCTATTCAAAGACTGAAAGCTATGGTAAATTTCCAAGTTTCTAGATTCAAACTTTGTTGGTACAGGCGAAATTACCACTTTTAACTTTCTACAGCATAGTTGAAATTTCACCTAATTTAAATCTTCCAAGTTGAAAATGCACTGCATTAAATTTTACCAACATTACTTTAACTTTTTAAACTTCGGCCGACGCCAAATTTATCTTCAAGCCATTTAAATTTTTCGTCCATTTTCGCGCAATGCCAAAACTCCAACTGATCTTTTCACACATCGTTTTGTCAAGATGAAATGTCTCAGTATCAGTCGCAACGACATGCACACTTCCGGAGCAATGTGTATTAGCCAGTGCATTGGAAACATCCAGCATCTGTGGATGAGTGGTTGCAGCTTGGTTGGTGAAGATGTTGCCATTCTTGCAGAAGCAATTTTACAAAGAAAGTGGCCGGTGAGATAAAAGATTTAAATCAAGTTTAAACACTTAATTTGTGACAACGATGTAGGTTGTGCGTAGAAAGGTAAAACGTTTTCAGAAAAATGGCACAAGGAAAATAAAATTTTGTTGAAAGTGCAAAATTTGTTCATTGTAGAGCAGAATGGTTTGCTATTGTTTGATGAAATATCTTTCGTTGACTACCACGTCCATGCTGTTAACGCAGTAGTTGACTTTTTGTAGGCTGAGTAGCCAATTTAACAGCATATTAGACGTACAAAAACTTTTTACAGCTTTGCGTAATAACAGGTCCAGTTAGTAAAGTCAAAAATTATATTATCGATAGTTTTTACAGCGCAAGCTAATAAGCAAAAACATATTAGCTAGCTTGAGCAGCACCGTCAATAAATGCTGTTGCTCATGCTCAGGGTTATTCGAAAAGAATAACTAAACATTACATGGGTATTTGACATAGGCTTGCACGGAGCTTGTTCAGACCACTGGAGCAAGTGAGCAAATGACTAATGCATGAACACAACCACAGTTGTCGTTACGTGTTGATACAGCGTCTTGATTAAATTTAAAACAGCTTAGCAGGAAGCAGTCCCCAAAAAGGCACGAGGCAAATGTATCAAACAAATACTGTCAGCTTTCCAGATAAGAGTGAGCTTAGCGGTACGGTAGGTGGAGGAGGCGCTGGTACAGCTGGTGGTCTGCCCGCGATGCTCGGTTTGGCTGCGAAAGTTCCCGCGTATAACCCACGGTACAGAGTATATGCTGAGTCGAACGATTGCAGATCACTCGTGACACTCCAAAGGAAGTGCAAAGCGAATATACTGCTGCTTTCTTTTTCAGGTAATGGCCCTTACTTTATTTGTAATTGTATTCTGTTTCACAAGCTCAGATCTTTCCTAATTTTTCAAAAAATATCACGGAATACCTTTATTCGTCATTTTACCCAAAAGTTTTGTAGCTTGAAAATTCTCTGAAAAAGCAGAAATAATCCCCAAAACGTAGCATGAGCACTTTGACTGAATACAACCGGTAGTTGAAAACAGCACTCAGCAAGGTTTAAAAGGTTAATATATCGGACTTGAAGCTAGACGTGTGCATGCAACAGTAGATCTACAGTCAGGACCGGCCTTAAGCCGATGAAACCGATGCAGCTGCATTGGGCCCCGCNCTTCTGGGACCCCCACCGTGGTGTTTGGGTAGATTGTTCATTTTGCCAGTCACACCTTACGCTTGAGAATTCAGNAGAAACGCCATATAAATTTCATTGTTGACAAAGAACGCTTTCGTCAAAACTAGCGAATTTCCTCTATTAATCGAACGTTAGCAAACGTGCTCAATTCTCGTGTTAGTGCTTTACGTCTGCGGTCCACCACGATCGTAACACGGTTGACTGAACACGATGTCGTGATACAATCACTGCTCAGAGGGGCCCCGCGCCTAGGTCTTGCGTTGGGCCCTTCACTTGCTAGGGCCGGCCCTATCTACAGTATCATCCATGGATTGACTACCCAACCACATTCCTGTATGTGGTGCGTTCTCTGCGCAAATGAAAATGGTTGTAGATGTACTGACATGGTGAAAGTGGTTAGCCGGCGATAAAAGATTTCTATCCCGCTATGTGTCATCAAATCTAAGAATACTATCTTAATCATCAATTCACCTCTGGGACTAAGTATCACAGACATAGAACAGTATCATATGCTGTTCGCCGAGGAAATTTGGCATGATGTGTCTAAATTCTAAATGCTCTGCAAGTTATTTTGAGCATTTTGTTTGCAGATGGAGTCTCTGTGGATCGATGACAACAAAATCGGTGACGAAGGAGCTTTTGCCCTTGCACGCTGTTTGCGTAAACTCAAGATATTAATCATGTATGGATGTGACGTATCCGAAGACGGCATTGAAGCAATCCGATTGGAGACTTCTGTTTGCGAGCAAGTGGGTTGAAAAACTTTCAAAACGATTTCATTATTTTTCAACAATATGAAAAAAATCAAACTCCATTTGGTAAACCGTAAAACCATCAGTATATAAACTTTGAACTAGTTTCGCTTCATTTCTTTGTCAAACGTCGGAAACACAGCCATTGTTCTGTTCAAGCTTTTTACCTTGCGAATGGTGTGGGGGCCAAAGAGTATCGTTTCCAATAAAAATAAAAGACAATTACTTACAAATCACTGAAATTTTTTAGGTAAATACCCAGCTGCAAGAAACATGTAAAAATTCTTGCTTTTTTCGCAAACCATGAATGTCGGATAATTTGCTTCATTGGTTCAAAATAAGCTCTTTAAGGACTACCCAAATGCATCCATTTCTAAATCTGTGAGAGGATAGTTGTCCACAAATAAATCTACATCCTTTGGTAACGCTTCTTTCAAATCGCAAGCATTGGTTTTCTCATAAACTTGAAGCAGGCAACCTTTGACGAATTCAACTGAGGCTGTTTGCCAATTAAAACTAACTGTACTCACTACTCTTGTCCAACAACAGTTTTCTTGATCATTGTTTATGCTCGCATAACAAGCAATTGCTTTTTGTTGATTCTTTTTTTAAACGTCGTAATGTGGGCTGCTTTCAGCCATAAGCGATATTGTTTTGTCATTGATACTGCCATTTTTATGCTGCTGAACACACAGCTTTTGCTATTGCTCTTGCTGAGTGTGATTTGCTTGCAAACCAGGATACCAGAATAACCTCAGAAAAGTCATACAGTTACAGCAGTTAAGCAAATCCCACTTTATCTACATTCTTTATAAAGCTGATTATGAGCAAATCAGACGCCCTTTAAATCAGTGTATCAGTGTTTTTCAAACTTTTTACTTACATTGGTCCAGGTCAGAGCCGGATTAAAACTAGTAGCATATGTAACAATTGCTACGGGCCCCGGGCTTTTGGGGGCCCATCTGGCAACACTGACGGTCAGCATTCAGACTGTGATGCTACGATGCGAACTGAATAGAGCATGCAGAGAATAAAGCTGGAAACACGCCTTGCCCACACACTTTATGGTTTAGCAGGTGTTGAGATATTTTTTAAACTTGGGGCCCCGCGCTCTTGAAATGCTACAGGCCCCGAGCTACCTTAATCCGGCACTGGTCCAGATAAAGTTTGGTAAAAATTTCGTGGCCCACTACCTTGTTAGCATAGCGGCTACGCTTTTATACGCATAAACAAACATGCATTATTCTAAAGTAGTGAATTTATTCTTGTTTGCAAGTCAGTGAGAATATTTTTCAAGGTTAAGAAGTCGGAGGTAAAATATCCGACTCCAACTCCGACTTTTCCACAATTTCTGACTCCGACTCCTTGACATGAAAAGAATGAAATTTGGCTCTTTTAAAATCAATGGAAATCGTACTACACTGCAAGAAATCTCTGTTTCAACAAAAGTTTTAAAAGATATTGTACCATTTCAACAGGAATTCCTAATTCAGGAGTGTGATGTAAAAATGATCCAAGTGGCCATCCGGAGTCGGAGTCGGACAAAAAATCCGACTCCGACTCCCAGTGTTGTTAGGAATCCGACTCCATCAAAAAACCTCCGACTCCGACTCCGCAACCGTGATCTTGTTGCTGATGCTGCTGAACACAATCGATGTGTTTCCACACGCTGGAATGATTAGATGTCTCGACAACTGGTCACTCGAAAACTACACTATGGCCCACAGGTTGAGAAACTCAGCTTTGAATGGATTATTATCTAAACTACTTTTGATCAATGGAGAAAGTATAAATTTGGCGTGTCGTGATTCCCAAGACTTAAACAATTTATCTTGGTCTCTTTCAAAACCTTACCAATCGGGATGACTTGGTGTCTAGTTTAACGAACTAGTTATAGCAATCATTGATACAATACAGTATATAAATCCAAAAAAACGTCGTAATCTCTAGATCAAAGCAAAGTGCGATCCATGAAGAATTGTTTGGTGGACTTCAAGCATGTATGCTCAGTACATGGTGTGGCTGTAGGCTACAGCGATCTCTTTAATAGGAATGTGCATTATGGAACATTTAGAGGTTCTGGAATATTCTGGAATCTTTATTGCGAATCGAGAATATCGAATCTTATTCCGGAATAACTTGTTAGGACCAAAATGAGCTGAACGCGTAGAGGTTTTAAGAACGCCGATCAGCAATCACACGACATGTTAATTAGCTCGTTATGTCACTGCACAATGCCATGAGCTTGTTGAGTGTTTCTTTCTCTTTCCCAGGAGTGCAGAGTGCCACTGCAAAATTTATTGAAATTATTTGTTTTGCTAAACTTGAAGTTTTTAACGTTTATTTAATCAAAATATATTTCGAATCTAAACATTTGAAAAAACTTTGATTTTTGGATTCGAATACTTAAGGATTCCAATCCGTAGGATTCGATATTCCAGTATATGCATCCTCACTCTTGAACCATGGGCAAACAGAAATGCTCTTTTTAGTCAGCGCAACAGAGAAACGTTTGTGCAGTATTGGAAAAATTACTTTGGAGCGTTTACTTTTCAATAAATGTGTTTTTCACTGACAAAGTCGATAACACTAAAATAACAACTTAAAACAACGTTATAATTAGGGCAACCGATTTTTTGACCTAAAAACTTAAAATTTTGAATTTATGATTTGCACATTTTGACTTTTTTTGACTTATAAATTTTCTGCGTTTGCAACTGCAAAATAATTCAGCCTGAGGCGTTGAGCTTAACACAAAAGCATATACATGCACTCTATGCTTCAAAATAAAAAAATGGTTCTTAACTTTGGGGATGATATATGGATAAGCACATTAATAACTACAGTAGAGTCAAACCTGAGAACATCATAAAGTTGAAACACTATTATGCATAGTAGACTATGCATTTACTACACCAAGTACTATAAGATCACGTTTCTTGCCTTACCATGCCTATCCTAGATAATATTCAATAGTTCAGTAGTGGGCAAAACGACATTATTCCGTCAGAAATCACAACAAACCCATTATTATTACAGAATTGCAAATAATCTTGCAAAAGCATAAAAACATCTGTTGTTGTAGTTTCAATAAAATATCGATGAATAGAAAAAAACTGTGTTGCAAGAAACTTTTGGCCCAGGAATAAATTTTGACCTAATGATAAATTTTGAATTTTTTCATTTAATAACTTTGGATTCCCTCATGGTATTGGTGTGAAATTTGGTTTGTGGACGTTTCAAAGACTTCAAAAACGCAAAAAAATTTTGACTTTATTAACTTTTGGTTGCCCTAGTTATAACACTAAGAAAGCAACTTTAAAAACGTTTTATAACATGCTGGAGAAGTTGAGAAGTTTAGTATTTAGTTTGTCCTGACTTGGAGACCTTGGGGCCGCATGGGGGGCAAAACGGGCATGTTGGAAATTAACACTAAGAACCAAACTTTTTTAGAAAACCTGGAGTCAGCAGCTTAATTCCGATTAATCGCTTTAATTTTTGCAATGACAGTTTGTTTGCCGGTATGACACACTACGCAAGAGCCAAGTTCACTGTTCTTGTGTCATGCAGTGATGAGCTTGCAGTTCACTCATGCCCACTCATTTGCCTGCAGAGGCAGGCAAAACATGCAAGCGGGTTGTTCTACAGTTGGTCTTTTTGCGTAACATTAACAATAGCAACAACCCTTAAAACGTTCAAAGTTTTAAGATAGTAGGTTCTCTGCCGAATGTGACTGTTGAACAAGTGATTACTATAAAACCCACATGAGCCCAATGGCGCGCAGGGATGGACAGGGCATGTCCGTCCACGGGCGCCGAAATTTTTTCTTGTTTTGATTCAAATCTTCTCTTGCGTAACTATTACGCCATAATATGCGCTATCAAGACAAAGACAATCTCGGTTGTGTGGAATTGCAGCTTCTTTGCATGGAACCATCATCATCATCACATTCAATTGTGTGTTATTACCTGAAAAAAACAGAAAAATCCATTATCTGCTGCAAAATTATTGAAAAATTAAAAAATCCGTAATAATTTTTCCAGTTCGTTGCGAGATACGTAAAGGTAATTTTTTCTAAGAAGGTAGGCAGTTCTCTGATACAGAAGCAGACAAAGGACCTCTTGTGCTGATAAATTGCCCACGTTGGTCATACCGATAACTAACAAAAGGGTACTGGTGGAGCTGCCAATGTCCACCAATCCAAAAATCACTGCGAAACGCCTGAAGCCCACACATGACAAAATGAGTAGCCTATAATGGCTTTTTGTACACGTTTTCAATTATTCAAGCTGGGAATGAATGTATGCTTTACATATGTGATGAAAATTTCCTTTGACTGTTTGTGAGCATCACAATGTACAATTTATAGCGCAACGTTTTGTCTTTTGCAATCACAAGCCTCCAAAGGTCACACAAATGTTTTATTTTATTACAGAAATGTGAAATATATGGTTTGGACAAACAGAAGGCTCAGCGAAAACCGAGAAAAGTCCAAAAGGAAATCTGAGGATGGCTTTTCATATCTTCAGAAGTAAACCTGCATTTGCATGCCAAACGCAAGAAACGATTTCACCTTCGAGATCCTTTAGTGATGCAGTACTGAGGAATGTCAACGAGAAATTGGATTTCATTGGGCTCGAGCGTTTAACAAAGTCTTGCATACATATGCACATCACTATTAGAAAACACATTAAAAGAGATTATAAATTTAAATAAAAGCCAAGGTTAAAAAAGGTATCACTTCTTTTACTATGCATTAGAGACTACTTGCCTGTCATTTATAAAAGATCAAAACTATTAGAAGATTGAAGCGTGCAACAATTCCGAAACCATCCTACTCATTTCAAACATTTATCATCTAAGCCCAAGTACGATGACCATTTTGCTAAAAGCAGCAGAAATTTCTATAAACCAACTGTTCTCTTTAGCTTATAAGCAGTGATTGCGTGATTCCATTCATGATTTTTGGTGACTCGAGTCGAGACACGATTTCACCGAATGACTCAACTCGAATCGAGTTACAATCAGAGTCATTTTTACAAAATCTTCAAAACTCTCATTTGCAAATCCAGTTACTTTGCACATCAGGAAATGAGTAGCATCAGCGACGCATGATTAATATTTGCGCAAATTTTCTCCTTTCACTGTGTCGCTTTTTTGACTGTGCCTCCTCGTGGTGTTATGCTAGATTTTCAGGATCAGGTGTTCCACCTAGCAGCTAGGTAGAGTCTGCTTTTCACTGAGGAGCCAGCAGCGCACAATACTTTGGACACATCGTGGTTTATTGTAGCAGTTACATATCGTGATCATGGCAGTCGGTCTCATATTTTTACTTTGGGTCTTTTGCAAAGATGAACGAATTTGTGTGTTTCAAATAAAAATCCGATCCAACAATTTTATTTCAAATTCCTATCCAAATCAAAATCTGAAAAACAAATCTTGTTTAAATCCAAAATCACTGCTATTATGTTATATATACATGCTAGTTTATATGTGATCCAACTCAAAGGCTCAAATACTGTAAATAGTTTTGAAACTAATTCAAGTTGTCTTAAGCTTTACCCTTGGCTCACAACATAATAATTGACACTGCAAAGAGTAAAAATTACACAAGATATTATAGGGTATATATTTCGCCTTCTAGTTAGGCATCATCAGCTATCATTCAAATAGAGAAAAAGCAGATGATGGTTTTGAGGTGGTTTTGATGCTGATTGTTGTGAAGCGGTAGTTCTGAACATGGCAATTTACATTATTAAATGTGTTTTATAATAAATTGAATGTAGTAATCCACAGTAATCAGTGTAATGAAATGAATCATTTCCTTTCAGTTTTGCTCAAGCTATAAATTATTATCGCACGTTTCCCTCAAATTCCACTCTTGCGTGACTTGACAAACATCTACGGGCGGCAAAACAAGAGGTTCGGAGGGGTGCGAGATACAAACAACTCCCTGCTTTTTATTGCAGTTTTACTTTTTCGTAATAAAGTACATTATTTTCAAACTTTGCTGAGTGCCTGACCTTGTCATTAAAGCCAGCATATCCGGATACAGATATCTCTGTGAAACATTAATGAACGGTCTGTGAACAGTAAGGAAGCTCGAAATCGTTGTGTGCGCAATAAAGCTTTAAAATGTTATGTACTTTCTACATCCAACTACAAATTACCTGCAGATAATGTTAGCTCCCAGGGTCCAAAGGATACCGATATTTATTTTCGTTATCATTGTTGTGTTTGGTTGCGTGACGCGACAATCTATCGAACGACAACTCATAATAATAAAATCATAATGGCTTTTATTGCGGACTCGAGGTCCATATCAAAGACTCAATCATACAACACTGGAGCACAAACATGGTTAGCCGTATTGTAGCGCGTCCCAGAATCGGTGTTTGCACACGACCGACACTTAGAGGAGCAAATTACTTTAACAGCACCTCAACTGCAGCGTCATTCACCCATCATAATGCAGGGATCCAGTATTGTGGGAGAAATGAAGGCATTTATCGAAGGAAAGTTTATTAAACCAGGTATCGGAAAACTTACATGCATTTCGAACCGGTTTCAGCCTGGCATTATTTTATCGACCAGAAATCAATAAAATAATGAATTTTTGGCACATGCAACTTTATTACAACTCGTAAGTCAGCATGGCATTGATTCAGTGAGAGGTCTTTGCTTGCTTTGCCGCAGCAAGATGCTCCGACCTGTAGGAATTAAGATAGTCAATGGCACCTGCTGTGTGTTCCTTATGTTAGTCGTTCTAGTCACTTTTGGACCAATTTGGCCTTAGTTCCGCACGGCCCGGTAACAATTTCTTTACGCACAGGCACCGGGCCGCGGCCCGATGTTTCCGACCATTTTATGAAACGACAATTTATCGAAAGGACTATGCATGGAATTTTATGAAAGCAGGTACTGTAGTTTTAAATGCACACACACAATAGAACGAATTTTATTAATGGAACAGAGTTGGAATCGGGCCGTAATTTTTCAACCCGACCCGAACCCGATCCCTGTTGTCCGAAACCCGACCCGAACCCGACAAGTGAAATA
>JGI24021J15306_10004822_pt1 | contig 15825 bp, 6 predicted proteins | sample Ectturendosymbi1_FD_15306 | JGI IMG/M metagenome (IMG submission 15306)
TGATTGTTTTGAGAAATGTTATTTCATATACATTGTCTTTACCTTTAATTGAATTGTCTTCGTTGTTTGATGAGGGAGTGAACAGAGTTCACCTCGTAAAATAAACGGGGTTTAGTTTCACGGAATCGATGAGTCTTCTTAGATGGGGGAGTGAACAGAGTTCATCTGGTGAAATAAACAGGGTTTTTAGTTTCACGGATTCGATGTTTTTCTGAGGAAAACAAATTGCGGGCATAACGGCGTTACTTTACTATATACCGTGCACATTGTTCTCGCCTTTTAGTGATCTTCTTTATAGTGGTAAGCAAAGCTTACAGGAGTGAACAACTGTCATAGCTGTTCACCTCGTATAATCAACACTACGTTAATTATACGGGAGGACGAATCTTCTTCTTGGAGTGAATAACTGCCATAGCTATTCACCTCGCATAACCAACACTACGTCAGTTACACGGCTCGACGAATCTTCTTCTTTGAGTGAATAACTGACAATAGCTATTCACCTCGCATAACCAACACTACGTCAGTTACACGGCTCGACGAATCTTCTTTTCTTCTTCTTGAATGCTTCTCTTGAGGTCTTCTTGCTTCGAGGTCATGCCGCAACGCAACTCAACTAGTTGGAGTTTTTCAGCTGCTTTTATAGATGCTGAGTTATGAAAACGCATCGTTTCCTTGCTCTAGGGCAGTCTTGTAACTCTCCTGCAGATGGGCGTTTTATTGTTCTTTCTTTATATTTTGTTGTGATTAAGCCTCAGACATGTGCTACTTGCGTCACCATATTGCTGTCGTGTGTCGGCGGATGTTGCACGTGACTGCACGTGATCTTTCTTTGTTCTTTATATTTCAACTGTTAAGGTTTGCGTGCTTGGAAGTCTACCACGCTTTCCTATCGTTTTTGTGTTCCTACCGACAAATCTTTCCTTTAGTAGGTGTTTATCGTGTCTCGTGCTTTAGAAGGCTGATGGTTAAGCCTGCGTTTCTTCAGGTCATAACCTCTTGTAACCTTTAGTTTATCATGGCCTCGGTTAATTTTTCTTCTAATGTCACGAGGTCTTGGTTGCTTGGTTACAAGTTCTTGGTTTTGTCGTGTTCTGAGTTTATGGTTTCGTATATATTATTCAATGTGGGGTGTCTAGTTAATGTTTCTTTGAAATTGCGTTTTGGGGACAAAGTTCCCACAACCCACAACACAAGAGAAAAAACTAAAAAAACTGGCTATGCAATAGAAACGTAAAACTGACTAGGTAAAAATTGACAGCCCAGTACCGGTGGCCAGTAGTTCTTAGCTGAGCAGGCCACAGACGCCGAAAAAATGTTTTCTTGACTCATCGCGGCCTTGCTTGAATAAAAATAGCCGTCCAGTGATTGGTGTCAGTTTTGCTTTTCGGCTTTGGTGAGACCAGCATTATGGTCACAGCCTGCGTATGATACTGCAGATTGCGTGCTTTCTCCAAATCTTTCTGTGGTTATTCATCGTTTCACTCGTAAGCTTCTGTTTGCAGTTTTCAGGACTAAGGGTGCGCAAAATACGTGAAACCGATTTTTTATCAAAACAATTTGCTGGTTGATTCGATTGCACCGCCTTTGTGGAGACTTGTTGCTGGTCTCTAAGAGGTAGTTTCTTCCTGTGTAATTGAATATTCTCTTCCAGTTGAATACTGATTACTCACTAGCAGACATATGGTGATTACATCACAAATGTAATCGATTACGATTACTTGCCACCTGCTCGATTACGATTATGAATAAACAAAATCACAATGTAATCGATTACGATTACATTGAAAGTAATCACGATTACATTTGTCTTGAAACATCTTCAGAACGAAAACAAAACCCATTTGCATTGTTTGATGTAAGTACATTTTCAGACAACAACGATATGATATGAATCAATGCAATAAACAAAATTACTAATCTGTAAGGATCAAGTACCGGAAAAAAGAAAAAACAAATTGATTGTTTACTGATATGTTCGTGCAGTCAACAAATCAGTGGAGTAACTAGAGCAGGAGTGCACAACCTTCGGCCACTTGTGGCCTTCAATAACAAATTATGCGGCCGTGCGCTTGTAATAAAATAAGTTAGGGCGGCCCTGCATTAACAAAAACTGTCTACTGTAAGGGTACTTAAGCCAAAGATGTCCAAACAGACGTGTGGAAACAGGCGAGGCTCAGTGTGTGGAAGCAGAGGAGAAGCCATGCAAAAAATAAAAATATCTTCAACTCACTGGCGGCCGTAATTCATAAAAATAAACGTAATGCGGCCGGTAATAGCGAAAAGGTCGTGCGCCCCTGAACCAGAGATTTGAGCTAGAGGAGAAGCTTAGCTGAAAGAGACCCACTGGCCTCAGTAAGGGACCTACTAATCAACACTCAGAAAGAAACTTGAGAAGTGATCAAATGTGGATGAAACCCAAGTCATCGGAAAATAGGCGACTCCGAAAAACGCAAGAAGATGACAACCTACTAAAAAACAAATAAAACGATACTAAAACCGGAATATAAGTTCAGTGAAGACCTGGTTTTTACATTTAGCTGGCCAGGGGAGTTAAATCGCCCCTCTTCCTTCTCATCAGTTACTCCACTGCAACAAACACTTTAAATGTTGATTGAAAAAGAATTATGAATGTTTGAAATCTTTGTTACAGTTGATGAACATCAACACTTCAAATCTTTTATCAGGCAAATGGCATCTTTCAAGCTTGAACATTCGCCCAGCAACGCTGAAAATTGGCTATTTCTTCTAATTCCCGATTACGATCGTCTACAAGCCAGCATAGCATTGCGCAGCTTTTAATCTGAAATGAGATGATGGGAACAGTGATGCCAGTATAGCTGCGCATCTATCTGTTGGACCAAGAGTCAATGGTCAACAAAACCTCACAGGTTTCGTTGAGTTTTTTTACCAGTATCTGGTGGATCGCAGTTGACATGCTAGTGATCAGTGTTGTGGAAAGGTACTTTCGACTTGGATTAAAGTACCTTATTCCTCTGAAAAAAGTTAATTTACTGTATATAAATTACTGCACTAATTATATACATAGCCTACTCCAGCACTTACATTTATAAGTTCACTCTGAATGTATATAAGTAAAAGGAACACCTCTCCTCGTAATGTCCCGCTATTCTGTTGCCGAAGAGTCAACCCTTTTTAAGAAATGCTCCTATGTTTGTTGCTACTTCTCACTAGAAAAGACTCACACGTTACTTCTGGCAGCCAACAGGAAGGCTAGGTGGAACAAAGCGAGAATCAGCTAGAAACGCTGCGCTTGCCCCTGAACTATCTGGATTTAAACCACACAGCCGGGTAAATAGCTTCCCCTGAAACATAACAATAACAAACGATGATAAAAGAAAACCAGCCACCACAACCGGGGTTCATCGCACAGTGATGTATGGTGAAGATTTTCAAGTTTAATCGCGAAAGTAATCGATCGATTACGATTAAATTGGCGATGTAATCGGCAATGTAATCCATTGCGATTACATTTCATTTTTGGTCAGTTGAATTGATTACGATTACGATTATTCAAAAAACTGTAATCGATTACGATGGACGATTACGGTTACTCCAATGTCTGCTCACTAGAGTCGCCCTCGTGCGCCCCTTGCGAACTGCACTTAGCCCAAGCACTTTCAGCTAGTAATCATACAAAAACCCAAGCAAAAGCTGCATATTCATGGAAAATAGGTTTTCACGGCTAATAGAGTTTGATATAGCTTGAAGATAAGTTTGCTTATTAGTGCAAGAGATGTAGAAATAGATGTGTGATTGCCCTAAGCTTGCAATAGCTTTTAAACTTCAGAGATTAGGGAAAGTTATCTGAATGTTTGATATTACCAACTCTTTAATTGAACTTTAATTATGTGCTGTTATTTCAAAGGTCAAATGTGTAATTCTCACGTTTCAAAATTTTGGAAACAAGACCACAGTACAGTAAAATAAATTAATTTGTCGTCACAATATTAGCAGTTCTTAATCCTGGGAAGTCCTGGTAAACCGTCTCTGGTTTCTTCCGATGCAACGCCTGGGTGGCGCTGTAGCCTTATGTAGCATATTTCATGGCTGGTTATACAGTATGGTTTGTTACGAGCTACGCAAGAAATTGTATGTTACAGTATAAACATATCTGGTCTTATAATTTGACCACCTCTACAATATTTGATGTGCAACGACAGATTTTCCTGTAAATGTGCGGGTTTCCTACAGCTTTTGCAGATAGTTATTTCAACAGCAGCAATCTTTCATCAATACATGACTTTGAACAAATTTTTTTTCGTAGGTTTGCTACTTACTTCCGCGTGCGCAAATCATAGCAACTAAGTAGAATATCAGTTTGTTGGCATAAAAAGTATTAAATTATTATTATTACGAATAAAGTGAATTGTCTGGACGCAACAAAACTTTGTTTCACGAACGGCAATGTATCTTTTTTGTATTTAATGAAAAAACATGAATTCACGTAGTTGAAATATAGCACATATACAGATTTACCGCACCAGCAGGATTTTGAGCGAAAAGTTGTTGAAATCATCAGCAGCATTTGGCAGAAAGTGTGTGGCTGTTTGGCCATGCGACTGCTGTAAAGGTTGAAGTTTTTGAAAGGAGCTAAGCTTATGTGCTTGTGATAAGGAGACGAGATGTTAACAAGGAAACAAAAGAAATAAGCTACAGAGTTGTAAACAAAACCAAACATTTTTAAGTTACAAACAGGAAAAACCAATTTAATGTGAAACTACTACTACGAAACATCATTTTTATTTTCAGTCAGAACTGTGAAGATCACTTTTGAGGAATTCAAAATAGGAAAAGGAATTGTGAATAAATCGCTGACCTGTCCTTTTTTCCTAAAAAACTGTTTTACGATGGCAAACATCTTATTTTAACTCAAATCAAGCCCCACGTAATCAAAATATCTGTTGCCGCGCTGGAACATTCCTGCAGCTTATTTATCGACAGAGCAAAATTGTTCGGAAAGAATCAATCAACTACTTGGCCACATTCAATCACGCTTCCTGAGCCACATCAAAGCATTTTAAGGCTGCACCTGCGAACCACATAGAACTGTCAATGAGCAAATCAATTCGAATTAATTAAGAAAAAGTTCGCAGCGTGGCATAATAACTGTTCTCGCGCTTGCTCGTTCTGTTCACACTTGCCATGCCAGCCGATGAGTCACAGTCGCCCGCAACTTCTATTTTCGCAAAACGTTTTGACTGACAGCTTGTCTATTATTGAACACATCGAATGTCGCAAAGGGTGGTTTGGTGAAAACTGGATTTTAGGCAAAATCATCTCGAACACAAGTTGTTTAAAGCGGCGGTCAAGCTGCATAATTCTTTGTGCAGAAATGCAACAGCCGTGCACCGTGTTTTCAACATTTTTTTAGGTAAATTGGCGTATTCGCATTACCTCGAAGAATTGCCAGAAAAAAGAACAAATCTAGACATGCGCGACCTCAACGCAGGCAACGTTTGTTATTTGCACCTTTTATCTATTGCAAAGTACCTTCTCTTCCGTGAACGAAAGAGCATAATACACTGGAAAATTTCGTTAATATTTTAAGAGCAACATTTGAAAAATAACGATTTGGGTTTTACTTCCACAGGAGGAAACCTTGATCCACAATATGAAAGCAAGATAACGCTAAAAATATATAGGTGAACATAAATAGATAATTTTCTAAATTTAATTCCTACTAGCTGCTTAGTGCAGTAGCAATCCCTGGGAAATTAAGTGATACCATGATAAACTCTTTGGTCTTATTACTTTTACAAAAATCTCTATAAAGGTACAGAAATTGCATATGAGTACATGTGTTTCCTGCACTTTATGTTGCAGGAAGTCAGATATATTTCGTCTTTTACAGAACATTTTATTGGATGAACTACAGTCTGAGCCCACACAACATGGAGAGTAAGAAATACCCAAGATCATCTTGCCAAAGTGGAAAGCCTCACACTGAACTAAAATCGGTCAGTGTGAAAGAAACCTGACTTTAGCATTATTTACCGTATTTACTCGATTGTAAACCGGTGCTTATAAAGTTCTTTTTTATTATTTCTTTGGGCTTACAATCAAGGGCCGCTTACAATCGAGGGCGGCTTACATCTTTTCCTTCAGCTTATCAAAATGTCTAGATGACGCCCAGTCTTTCCTTGACTACGTTTTGTTGACCAAACCCTCTTTTCGCATTATGTTTCCTCTCTTCAGCATCATGTGCTCATCCGCCACAGGAGGGATTATGATGAACAGAAGGCAGTTGCAGTGGTGAAGCATCATTACCAGGGTTGCTAATCAAACACGAAGCATGCTGTACACGAAAGTATTTCAGACAGCAGAAGCTTAGGTAACCTATAGTGAAGTGTGGCTTACAATCAAGGGCGGCTTACATTAACTTTTTAATACCATTTCGTGTGGTGTGACTCACAATCAAGGGCGGCTTGCAATTAAGGGGGGCTTACAATCGAGTAAATACGGTACTAGCGTGGTAGCATGGCATCACTTGCTGATACGGAATCTCTTTAACTGGGACATCTGGTGTATAGGAACGGAAGGCGTGATGCTGATGGCTTAAGCCAAATGACGGAAACGTTCAACTGACACCTATAACAAATGGGCTTACAGAGCTTCTTAGAAAAGCTTCATCCCTGCAGTTAAACAAGACGTGAAACAACGTTGCAGATGCTTGGTAAATCGTTAAGTTTCTTTAGGGCCAGGTGTTCCCTCATCCTGGCTCACCATGCCAGAATCTGACAAAAATTACAAACTTTATAGTTCTTTTCTTCAGAAAAAATTAAAATATTTATTGGCAGGAACAATAAAAAAAGCCTAATGTATTACAGCTTAAAATTATACCACATTTTTGCAAGAAATGTGCGTTTCATTTTGTTGATTTGTCTTGGACAGTTTTGCTCAAAGCTTTGCTCTCTGTTTGCCATATTTCCGTTTGCATTTTTAACAAATGGAGCAAAACTGTCCCAAGGTTAATATAGTTTTTAAGCAGTCTTCATCAAGCTAGATCTTCTTGTAATAGATTTAAAATTCTGCGGTGTTCGTTGAAGCAATCAATGGGTGGCTTACGCAGCTCTTCATCTGAAGCTGGAAATTTTGGAGCCCATTTGGTTAAAAACTAAAGATTTGCCTCTTGTGCTAAATTTTTGTTTGCACTGCGGAAATGTTTTTAAGAAATTTAATTTTACGCTGACGCAGTGGCTTGTGAAGTGTCCGAGGCGCCATGCCTCCTGGAATATCTTTTACATCTGATTGTCCTGGAGGGATTTCATCATTGATCGTGGTGCTGTGTGCACATGCCCGATTCTGCGGCTTGTCACGTAAAATCTTTCAAACCTCTCGACAACCGCAGGCGTTTGATTGGTTAAAGAAACCGTTTCCAAGCTCTCCTGTTGATTGAATGTCCTCAACAACAGCTTGCTGATGATTCGTTGCCGCCAGTCAAACATTTGCCAATTGCAGATAGAAATTTTTGTAGATGTTCTACGTGATCGTAAATGGCGTTGAAGTGTGATGAGCCACGCAGATAGGGTGCAGTTCGGCAATTACGTGGCGTTAGTGACGTCAAAATCAGTTCTCACGCGACATTCCTACCACCCTGACTGTGATAACACAGGTTTATTAAAGTAAAAATGCCGTTATTTGCCGAACAATGACATTTTTCGGCTCACTGATTTTTCGAAAGAGATCGCTTTCATCTGCGATAGTGACGTTGTGTGGATGTCGATACTATTTCAGATTAGCGTGAAATTCGCGGTGCTTGTCCCCTTTGGTCATTTCTGCGTTCAGGGTATGATAAACTTTTAATAAAGGCAGTATATTTCCACAAGCCATACTCTTGTTGTTCAGCCACTTTATTGGCGGTCGGGCCACAAATCCCTTTTCTTCCTGAACGAAAGCTCCCACCCGAAGTGACGGTGAAATTCGCGTGCTCATCAACCCTTATCTGCAGCCAGCTTCCGCAACCCACACAAACAGGATTCACGCGACAAGGGCTCGAAACAAAAGCAGCGTTCGAAAGACATGGTCATTGTTTGTCACCGGAAGGTCGCTTCATTGCCTTGCTTCATGGATCCTAATCGTTTCTACGTGAAACATCTATATAGATCAGCTTTTGGAGCGACAACTTTGGCATCTGTTCGCCATCTTTGCCGACTCTTGGTGCACACCGGTGAACAGCAATATTCAAATAGAAAATAAGTTTTGAAAAAATCCATGCAACCTAATGCCAAACATCGGCGAGATGTGTTGCAATATTACAGTACTAGTAATTTGGCCATTGGTGTAGATGCTCAAAAATACGTGCTGAGAGCAATAAAAATTGATTTTAATGACATGTCAGCAACTTCTGCTAATGTTATTTATAACCACCGTGTTTTGCAGAGGAAGGCAAAAAGTAAATTTTGGGATATTAAATGCATGTTGATTGATAACGGCCTTTCCGCTCCTTTGACATACCTTTATTTTCACTTATCAAAAGCTACATACTTTTCATGCAGTACTGTTTGCAGAAGGCTTTCAATATTTTTCTCTCATTCACTGTATAGGTAAGCTTTATACGGCCAGTCCTGGGGTTGGGATATCACTAACTTAAAAAAGTCAGTTGGTTAAACAGACTTATTCCTGTAGAAAATGTAGGAGACAAGCTTAGTAAACAGTCCTGAAGAGATTTGTATAAGTTATAGGTCATCGTCATCACTTGATAGAGCCGCACCCAGCTGATATATTAGAGGGAGAAAAATGATTGTAACTTAATTGTTGTTGCACTATTTGGAGCGACAAAATGATTGCAGCTTGTTTATACCTAACAACTAAACATATTTTTGAAATTTTCGGTGGGGGAATTTCCAATTGCCACCCCTCTGGTTGTCGCTTCACATGGCGATAAATGGTTCTATACCTGGGCAAGGCAGTAATAATTTGCAGGTTACCTTTTTTGGTAAAAGTGTATTTGCGATTATTTGTTTCAAAGTAAGTTAAGTGAAATTCGGGAAACTGCGTGGATTCTCGTCTAGAGTATGTTTATAGGATCACCCGACCAGTAAAGATTTGACTTTTTGGCCCTTTAACATAACATTTTTTCATGCATTAGAACAGTGGCTCCCAAACTGGGGGTAATATGCGATTCTTCGGGGGGGTAACGCGGAACCAAACCACGATCACTGCGAAATATTGAGGGTAATAAGACATAATCGCTACCTTGGTTTGGGTAACGGCTCGAACAAGTTTGGGAACCACTACATTAGAAAGTCCGTTATTTGAGAGAAAAGGCTGTGCTGATCAGCAGGTGTTATTTTTTTGAGTTACTGTTTTTGCTTGCGAGGCTATAACTGGCAATGAAACGTTTGGCACCTAAAGCAGACTTTGTAGTTTTAGTCAACAGCTTTCCTTCAAGTATTCTGACATTACTCATCGCTTCATGGCCAGTAGCGGATACAGCACGACTGATTTAACTCACGCGAGCAATGAAATATTTATTTATGTGCTCAGTTCTGCTTGTTGCCTTGAACTCTCCATTGCAGGAAAAATGCTCAACAGTGGCACCTAGCTTAATCTCTGCGAAAAGTCTGAAGAGAATTGCACAACCAAGATAGAATCGGCATATAAACATTTATGAAACGCTTTCGTGCTTTTGTTTGCGCCAAAAATAATGTTCAATTTTCACATTTTGTGTTTCCATTTGTTGCCAACAACAGAATGTTTGAACAAATCGATATTCCAAACTGTCTTCGGGGAGATATGTAACTTGATTATTTGAGTATAAGCAATGGAATGAATGTAAAACGGCAGCTNTTAATTTGTTACTACTGCAACATGCAAACATCCCGCGTTTACCATACAACTTACAGGCTGTTCATAGTGTTTAAAAAATAAGCAAGATTTTGAACACACTTACAACCTTAAAGAAAGCGACTGCCGTTTTCGTTCCCTGGATAATTAAATATCAAAAATGTTAAATCCATTCCATATATTGTTTGGACCCACTTCAAAACTATAAAATTTCCCAAAACGGTGAAACGAGCGAAGCAAATATACTGTTTGAAATCTCGGTTTTGTTTTTCCAAGAGTGTGTCTGATAGACCCACACAGCATTTTCAGAAACATGCAGAAACTTTGCAGAACAACAACAATTTTTCTCGCACATGCGACGCCGAATGGAAGCTTTTCTTTGCAGATCAAAAACAATGACAGTAACATGGTTATCTTTTTCCGTTGTCTCTTTTCAGAATCAACTGATTGAACACAAAAGGCAATTGCTTTTCCTACATTTTTATGTAAATAAGTTAGCTCCAGGCTAACAAATCGAGTTAACTATCACTGTCAATCTTATATTTGTCTTGAGAGCAGACTTTGTACTATCAGCCCAATGCTAATAACATCCGACCATTGCTCTGTGACTGCTGTAGGTCAAACCGCAGAGCAATCGGTTCTACGAAAGTCATGTTTTAAACGCCTCAGCAGATAGAACCCGCCCAACTCAGTTAAGAACTATTGTAGGCTTAAAAATAGCCCGAATGCCATTTCATTAGCGGAAGCCGTTTGAACTTGGAGCGTCTCTGTGAAGAATTACCTCTTCGCGATGGCACCATAGCCAAGTGGCTTCACTTACATGAAGCAAGAGATGTCATCCGTATATAAGGTGAACACCACTTGAGTGATCTAATCCATGCTTATTTCACTCATCGCCTCGCGCTTTGGTCTTTTGGGTGTTGAAAAGGTGCGCCTAGTCGCTGATATTTCGTAATACCATTTAATGATTTTTCTGTTTAACTCAATCAGGAATCTTTCATACCTCTTGTCAGTTGAAGAGTAGATAATTTTTGGTTACCTGTTGAGAATGGACCGAGTTGGATAGTGGGAAAATACACACATGGTTTTTACAAGAGCTGGTTTTCCATTAACGCAAGATTTTCGTTATTCATTTTTTGTTGAGTTATGAGCTTATTAAAGGCACATGTTCATATCACATTGGGTAGAACAGTTTCAAAGTATTTTTCTATTTCCCCCTTGCAAACCCAAACACTGTCAATTCCTCCCCTTGCAAAAATTTCACATCACCTACTATGAAGAAACCATAGACAATTATGAACCATACAGACTCTTCTAAGACGTCAGTGTCAGTCACTGCAGCTAAAGCAGCTTGTCGTTGCTTACTGTAGACATTTCCATCTAAACCAACTTCGCTGTGTAGTTTTTTATGTGTTGAACAAACAAATAATAAAAACTTGAGGTTTTTTCATCCACAGCTTTTCCTTCATGGAAAAGATTTCCTCCCAGGTATTGAAAATTCCTCACTTAGAGCCAAGTGGCACCCGTTTGAAAACCGTTGGGCTAGAACTATGTTGGAATGAAAAAACTTGTTACAACGTAGGCCTGCACAAGGAACAGCCTCTCAATTGGAAGGTTGGGTGTTCGATGCCATAGCGCTCCTTGAACAAGAGTGTTCACCTCAACCGTCCCGGCCAGAAGCACAATTCAGGCTTCGGTCTGCCGCCATCTGCCGTCACCAAACATTTACAAAAAAAAGTTGGCTTAGCCTACATATTTAAATTTTCAAGTCTTTGCATCCACTATAAATTTCTGGTGTGTGCTAATGTGGACTTCATTATGACCAGGGTTTTTTTAAGGCGTTCTAGGGACCCGATTCGGGTCCCTAGAATTTCAAATCGGGTCCCTAGAATAAGAGAAAATTATCATCGGGTCCCTAAAATCAGAGAAAATCGGGTCCTTACAGATCCATACCGGGTTCCTAACACTTTCCTTAAAAAAGCCCTGAATCTGACTGAAATTTTGCAAACGATATCATGCTCGAAATATTTCAAATGTATTGCTAACAAGCCAAATAGGCTATTGTTACCGCTACTCATCTTCATGATGTATCATTTAACTCTCATAGATACATTATTTTCAAATAAACTGAAATTTATTCTGGTGACATTGATTCAAAATCTTGGTATGTTTTAGCCTAAAACGAAGTAATTTAAATAATTGACAAACACGCGAGCAAGTAGCAAATAGAAATTCCATAGAACACGACATTCAAATAATCTCCCGCGAAACATGAACGTGGAAAGAGCAAATACCAAAGATGTTTTGTTAGTTGCTTTTATTCCAAAATGACCGTAAAGGTTTTTGCATTTTGCACAAACATCGATGGTCACCTTACAGAAATTTTAGACAGTTCATTTAATCCACACTCTGCTTCACCAAAATAAAGGATGCATAGATTTGGAGTAATAATTGTTTTACTCTATCTCTCAGAACAAAATTTTTTATTTACTATTTTCGAACAACATAAGTCATCTTCTTCCCCGCGGAGTTTGGCCTCTCGTTAAATAATTTTCAACTGATTTACAGCGTTTAATTCGTGACACCATGAAGTTGCAGGTCTAAGGAGAATAGCATTTCGCTGTGGCTGAATGAGCACAAAACTCGGCGCCATGTGTAGAGTTATCTTTATCTGGACACGAGTTTCTTGACGCTGCAGCGCACAAGGTAATTCGTAGCTTTGAAGAATAGACAGCACCGCTGTGAGTTAGATTAAGCTATAAGAGCTGTTGGAAGCGTGTGTCAAAAGAATGTTAGCAAAAAAGAAAGGGTTCATGGCAGTTCACAAGACTGCATTAAATGGTAATGAACTTTTTCTGAGAATAGGAACGATAGATAATGTTCAGCTTGTTCTGGAGCCACATATTTTGCTTAAGTAAAGCTTGCAATAAAATTCAGGATGATCCCACTAATTTAATGCAGAATCGCAAACTTAAGTTTAGTTTTCTTTGCAAGGTCCTCAATAAAAAACTACTAGGGCTTGCCACATGCATCTCCAAAACACCGGGTTTGTGTATTTGTTCAAATACGCGGTTTGCCTGTTTTTGTTAACACAAGCAAGGGGAGAAGGTAGAATAGCAATGACGTCCTGGAATGGTTTTAGATTTGTAACTAGTGCTTTGAATCCTGTGTTTTTGTAATGCTTGGCTGAGGAAAAACTTGTGAAATCGAAAAAATTTTGAAGAGGTTTTTGCAAAACTATTTTCAACAGAACAGCTTCTTTCATCTGTTTCAGTTACATTGGCTCTATCATGACCGTTTTTTCTAGTTTGTCAATATTGCATGCTATGCCGAATTTTTACATTCTACTTTTCTTAGACATTTGATTGTGTCACCAACTGTATTTACAAAGATTTTAAATCAACCTATTTGATTCAAAGTTGTATTTAAGAATATAATTTCGCAGTAGTTCGAAATGGACAAAACCGACGATTTTTTTTGCAAAAACTCTGTGTCAGCAGAATCTTTGAAAGAAATCAACACTGTCCATTACTTACTTATTTTACGAACAAAACACATGCACAATACATTTGCGAAGCGTGTCCCAAGAAGGGCACGTCAAAAAAGACTTAAAGCCTGCGCTTTAAAAAAATTTGTCATATTTTGTAAGAATTTCTCTTAATTTTGTTGTACTAAAGAACTCTTACAGATTAACTGAAAAGCGAGCATGAGGCGCTGGATGCCATTTTGAGAAAAACCACTGCTTGAAAAACGAGTTTACTTGTTTCAAGTACCTGCTGCATAACAGTGGTGCTATAAGTCTGTAATCGGTTTCGTATTTGATTAGCATTGACCTCTTTGACTTTGAAAGAGCAAGTAAATATGTGGCTCTAGCGCTAATTCAGCTAAATTTGATGTAAAAGAATGAAAACAATTGCTTATAAAAAGACTGATTACAGCTTTTAGTTGAAAAAGTAAACTTTCTACATTTTAAGAAATCATTGCGTGATTGCGTCGACCAGTAGGGTAGAAAAAGGTTTTGCTTCTCAGACAAAATCAACTTAAATGAAGCTGCCAACCTTCCTATATAACAACCTTGCGATTCCTGCTGGACAAGGCGAGGCGAATATCACACTTGTTGCAAACAAATTGCTTCCATTTTGATCATTCTTTGACTTTTGTTTTTTATCAGAAATTTTGTCTCTCACCAGACAATTAGAACATTTTTATGGTTGAACAAGGAAAAACGTTTTATCATTGTCATTTGTAATTTTCCAAACTTTTTATAAACAAGTGCTTGACTGGTTTAGGATTTTTAAGTTGTTGTCTGAGGCAATTTCAATATTTAGTTGTTACTGCTGAGTAAGTTACAAAATTATTTTCATGTTAGGTGCAATATATCTTGTGCTTTATCGGTAGAATCTCTTGCTTAGACTAATTCTTCAGTTACGTTTTTTGTCCAAACTGGTCTTAACAAGGAGTTAGGAAACCTGATTTCAGCATGCAGTATAAATTTTTAATTTATCATTGTTTTGTAGAAAAGTTTCCATATTTTGTCTGAATGTTTTAAAAATATTGATGTCATGCTCTGTTTAATTTATTGCTTTTTTATTTTATTAATTTATTCATTTTCATCCCCGTTTTTCCTCAGAGGAGGGTCGCGAAGCAACAGCTACAGGGAGACTTGAAATCATAGGCGTAACAGGGCGGAGGCCAAGGGGGCCATATCCCCACAAAATTTCAAGCATATCTTGTAATTTTGTGCTTTGAAAGGTGGTGTCCCAAACAAAATGCCGTTACTCGCTTAAAGCCAACATATTTGGCTCCATCAAAAAACTTTGTGCTGGCTACGCCACTGCTTGAAATGCCCTACGGTTTTGAGCAACCTCTGATAATTACGCTGGCTCCATACCAAGTCGGGCCCAAAGCAAGGTCGGAGATGTAATCATTCCACCTGGTCTTTGGCCGACGTCAGGGCTCTTTCCCTTTGGTGCAGTCAGCAGGGCTCGCCTCGTCAATATTTCCGGGGGAATTCTGGTCACGTGGCCAAACCACCGTAGCTGAGATCTCACTTGTCNCAGCAGAGAAGTGACTTGACATTCAGAGCTTCACAGNCTCACGTTGTGAACTCTTCGCAAGATAGCATTCAGCCACTTGTACTTGAGATAACACTCCTTCAGTCATTACCAAGATTCATGACCATAGGTAAGGATCGGAACAAAAGCCGATTTAATAACTGACAACTTTGAGGTGTTTGAAAACTCCCGTTTTATGATTACAGAGCGACAAATTCACGCAGAACTGCGTTTGTTTTACCAATCCGTGTAGCAGTCGCCTTGTTTGCCTTCCGTCTCTCGTGAATACCATTTTGTGTTTTGTTTTTTTGCTATAAACTCTTTCGCATTTNTGAGAGTTAAACCTATGGCAGGGCCATCGCCAGCGGGGGACCAGTGGTGCCCGGCCTCCCATTTAAAATCTGTTCCACCTATTTCATGTTTGGCCCCCCGGTTGCTGCATACATCCAATATTTTTTTTTAAATATGGCCCCCTTGTGGTTGTTGGCCCCCCTGCTGCGAAATCCTGGCGACGGGCCTGATCTGTAGCATAGGTCTGAACATTTTACACTGCCTACCCTTCAAAGAAAATTATCTCATAAACGCATTCAATTTGAGTTGATGTAGATAAGATCTAAAACAACAGTTATTGCCACTTTGCAATTAATTTCAATTTCTACTATTCCTTCTCAGTTTCACACAGAAAAAGTCGTGNGACTGTTTGACTTAAGCGTATGGCTTAGAACAGTGCTTCTTAACCGGGTGAATGGTTCACCCCAGGGTGAATGAAATTTTTGCAAGGGTGAATAAAAGAAGAGGGGTGAATGAAGGGTGAATGAAATTCATGTTCCTAATTTTTTATACCCTGTTGTAACATGCATTTGTCTTGTTTTCTACCCAAAACACATCAGCAATCGTGAATAAAATGGCGAACCTCAATCAAGCGTTCTAGCTTGGCGTCTTCAGCAATCAACAACTTATC
>JGI24021J15306_10004823_pt1 | contig 15825 bp, 10 predicted proteins | sample Ectturendosymbi1_FD_15306 | JGI IMG/M metagenome (IMG submission 15306)
TCCCTATGACAATCTGGAAAGAGAAAAATGAATAAGGTCATCGATAAAGGTTTTAGAAGCTGCCGCTTTGTTTCAACAATTGTGAAACACCCTGTATATATCGCAGTTGTTCACAGAAATTTTGCAGTTTCCTTTTATGCGTTTTCTCTTTGCTTTTTTTGCAGAACCCTTCACAGTGTAATTCCGGACAGACTAATTCCGTATGCAGATGTTGCTGCAATTCGGACAATTGCAACAAAAACAGTTTAAACTGCCAAGAAATCAAGCGTGGTAAGTAAATCTTTAGTTACTTCTTTTTAATTTTTCTCTTTTTTTGCTTGCTGAACTCAAGCACTTGGCTCGTTTTGCAGCTGTAAGGATTGTTTGAAATCCGTTACATTTTAAGACAAAAAACTCAATTATTGCTTTGATTTGCATGTCAATTTGAATCGTTTTTATAGAAACAGATATGCCAACAGGCTTGCCAACTTAACAGGTTATTTGCCGCACTTATAACAATTTTACGTTTACTGTTGTAAAGCGTAGTGCTACATTTTAAGAAAACGCATTTTTGACACCAAGAACTACGCGATCACACTTCATGCCAATTCAGCCGCAGTACAAGACTGACTGCCCGAAAAAAACCTGCAACTGCCTTGTATCAACTTTATGTTCATTCCGAAGAGTAAACGAAAAAATTCAGAATTGAACCTTTGCTCGAAAAACGTATGTTCATAAAATCCACTGTTACCGGGCAAGGAAGTAATATTTCAACCAGGCATGTTACAAAATTTTGTAAGTCATTTTCAGCTATTTTCGTGAAAAAAAAATAGAAGAAAAAATGAAATGAAATACAGTAATTAAAATGCAAACAGCAGCAAATTGCCTGAAGTTTTTACTTAGTTTTGGAAGTATAGGTTTGGAGTAAGGCTTTGAATTTTGACAGAATATTGATGAAACACGCTTTTCCTGCTTTAACAAGAAACTTCTATGACCATTAATCCATATACGCTTGTCGCTTGGAAGTCAGTGAAACTGAATCATGATGTTGCATTTCCGTACCTTAGTTTTGTTAACACAAAACACAACTGCTGCATTTAAACAACACGCAGTTTTGACGCCAAGAATTACGCAAACATATTTTGGTTTACGTTTCATACAGAGTTACTGTGTGGGTTGGATAAGCACGAACCAATGAACACCTGTGTGTCTTCGTTGTTAGTTACTGCATTTGTCTGATATGTGATGCTTTCAAACCCAACTGAAACACAATCAGTAGTAGCGTTTATGAAGTAGTGTGAGTATCCAAGATCTTTTACTCAAACTTGATTTATATATTTATGTCAGTGCAAACGACACTGTATTTCTTTCATGTTATGGAAGTGTTATTCTGCGTATGGGAGGTTGTAATGAATATACATTGGCTTACTTAAATCGTTCTATAGCACTAGTTACAGTGAAACTGCATTTGAAACAGATCCACCGCAAAAATGTCAACCACTTGGGGAGCCCGAGTTTGGTTCAAAGCGTTGCTCAACAATTTCTGAGAAACAAATCGGAACCGTGTGTCGGTTTTCTTGTAACGAAGGTGAGAGAGTTTTTTCAAAAAGATTATTCGCTTGCTTTTGCTTCACGGCAGATATCTGTAAAATCGGTTTACAAGCAGCTAAAATTGCATTCATTTACACAGCGTCTGATGCATCCAAAGGTCAAACACTTGGTTTTTGTTGAGTGCAAGTGTTTTGTTACAGAAACACAAAATTTATCAGACAAATATTAAAAATAAACAACAAGTTAAATGTCTTTTTCAAGGCTACCTACTGCATGTTTTACCGCCCACAACAGCAGTACAACTGGAATGTCCTTACTGTAGACACATAGCACTACAACGTCGACCATAAGCCACAATAATGCGACATGGGCACGTTGTTCAGACTGAGACTTGACTAACTCTAAGTGACGGCAAAATATTGAATCCTGTGCACACCTATCCTGATATGTTATTAGACAACATGCAATTTTTGGGTGTTTGTAACTTTCGAATACTGGCGCTTTGTGTCGATGGACCGCTAGCCAAAAGTTACATGGCAGCCAAGGATGTGGTGCTGACAAAAAAGGTGTGGGAACGCATTAAAAAATCAGCCATTTAAAAACAGCTTCCAACTCATTAGCAAAACGTGAAAAAGGTGTGGGAATGCCATTCGCACGCCTTCTCGCCCCACTGCACCGCTGGTGACAGTACTCGCACAACAAAAAAAAGAGCAGCGTAGATCTTCCCCATCGTTTAGCACATAAAGGGTCCATATTCCACCTATAGTTGCAAACATACAATAAATCGAAGTATGCCACGATCGAAAGAAAAAGCAAAGCACAACAGTTTATTAAACTCCTCCAGTTTTACGATACTTCAAATGATACACTCACCTACCTATAGTATCTTCATGTTTCAATATGTGCAGGTTATATTCTTGTTGGCACTAGAAGGAGCGTTTGTGTGCGAGGTAGAAGAACGGAGTTAGGAAGATATTCCTATCCACCACCAAGATGCAAACGTAAGATGTTGTAGTTTATACACAAAGTGTTGTAGCAATGTTGTAATACAGTATACATACAAACTTGTTATGCTAGCTAGAACAAGGGTCTCCAAACGTTTTTGTTTGAGGGCCACATAAGTTATTACACAACAGTTCGAGAGCAGGACATCTCACCTAATATGATTATTTCGGGGTATTTTACATTCTCTAAATTAACAAATTTTTCGTAAATGTATTATTTTTCATTATTGACAAAATGCATTTTCGGGCCGAATAAATGGCTTCTCGGGTCGGATTTGTCCCGCGGGTCGTAGTTTGGTGACCGCTGTGCTAGAAGCTGATACGCAAACTGCGCTTTCGACTCACAATAGAAATAACAGAATATTGTTTTGCTGTTTCCTTACTTGCAAATTTTGTCATGGCCCGGTGCTGGACTGTTGGCCTCCTTGCCCCCATCATCAATTACGACCTATTGCAGATCTCTTTAAAACTATTTCGTGAATAACAACATCTGGCCAAGCGCTTTTTAACAGATATTGATTTTCAATGATGAAGCTTTGGGACTCCTGCAATTTTAATTCTCAACGTTGTGCGGAAATGGATCTTGATGGGTGCTTTCTGTTATATCAGGGGTTCCCAACCTTTTGTTTACCATGTACCCTTCAGCATTCTGACAGATGAGCATGTACCTTTCCTGCATTTCAACAGATAAGCATGTACCCCTTCAGCATTTCGACGGATGAACATGCACCCCTGAAATCTCATATGAGAAAATATTTTATGATGATTATTCATAGATATATTTAACAAGTATATAATGATTTTTGAAAATAATATTCACTGATATGTGTATAAATATTTGGAAATAAATATTATGTAAATATATTTTTTCTTCTATTGCTAACCTTAAATGTACCCCCTCGGACAGGATAATGTACCCCTGGGGGTACATGTACCCCAGGTTGGGAACCCCTGTGTTATATCATAAATCTTAATGTTCCAAGCTTAGCCTAACGGACATCAGGAAATAAAGAATCCTTTTCTGAGGTGGAAGTTCGAAAATACATGTGTGTTGGCCGTTAATGTGAAATCACTTTATGTTTGACAGTATTTACAAGTGACGGAAGCCACTCTGCAGTGAGCTTCGGTCAACTCCAGTGCATTTTATATTTACTTGATAATGAAAGAGGCATTGTATTGTTGCCCTTTACAGCCCAAATACGATGTTCGGACCAAATCGCTCCTGAGCATGGAGAAATGCAATGCACGGACGGACGGTCTGTGGGATCGGTTTGCACCTTTGCCTGCACACAAGAATCCTACTCCATCTTCCCGTCATACTTCAGACTTAACAAGTGCCTGCGCAGTGGACGCTGGAATATGCCAACACCATGTTGTACACGTTAGTGCAATGCCGTGGTAATTTGCATTGAGGACCGTGACGTTGTTATATAAAACTTTTCAAAGCATGCAAGCAAAACCTTTCTTGACGTAAAGCACCTCAGAGCGGCTTGTCAGGCCAAATGCGACAACTTGAAAAATTATCTAGAGGACTCATCTCACTCTTAACAAGATATGTTGTATGCATCAACTTAGGTTCTTGCCAAGAATGCAAAAGATTTACATCAAACGTTGGCTAAGATTTTGGAAAGCAAAGACAACGCTTCTTTGAATAAAACACTTTACATAAAGTAGCTGGATTTAGGTTGCACAGCAACAGTTATTTGATGTTATCAAATAGACTATAAATGTTCATCTATAATAACTTAAAACCAGCTAAGTTGTACAGTTTGTTTAGCACGTGCCACCGATGTTGGTAGGCTCGGTTCGTTTCCCGGTCGGGTCATACCGATGACTTGAAAAACGGTACTTGCCACCTGTCCGGCCTCGCACCATAGGCGTAGCCAGCGGGGGCAAAAGGGTCATGTCTTCCCAAATTTTTGGAATATTTAGTTATTTTGTGCTTTGAGAAGCGGCATCCCAAACAAAAAAGTGTTTTTCAACTAATATAAAACATTTTGCCCCCCTCCAAATTTTTTGGACCCTCCCAACTTTTTGTGCTGGCTACGCTACTGCCTCGCACTCGGCGTTAATGGGTGGGTGCAAGGAAATAATTCATTCGCTGTGTTGCCGTTGACTCGACACTACAACGCAGCATTCACTGCGAAAGTAGACGCGTGACCCAAGGGGCAAGCAAGTGGTGATGGGCGCCACAGGTCACTCGTGACACTCTAAATGGAGTACAAAAGCTGGTATAACGAAAATGAACTTAATAATGTAAAATTCTACATACGGCAGAGGAAGGGTTAAGAATATATTTGTACACAGAACCACAAAAGCGTAACTACTCAGTGCTCCCAGAACATCAACTCCATTATCATTAACACATCAGTTCTTATTTTGTTTTTAAAGATCTGGATAAGGGTATAATCCAGTTGGGCACAGCACACTGCAAGCGTGCCTAAAGCCGTAGACTGAAAAATGGTACGCGACCGATTAAGTTTATGCAAAAAGATTTTTTCTATTTAGTGTAAATCACAATAATCTGCCTTTAGATCGTAATAATTTAAGTTAGCAAGTTTATTCACACGGCGATAACTTCTGTCAGAAACTAATACCTTAATAAAGTAGCAAGTAGTCTATTGCAGTGTTGGTGTCTGATTTAACGACATTCCGCAATTATTTGATCACGATATAACTCAGGGGCGGATCCAGGGGTGGTGCGATTGGGGCGATCGCCCTCCCTAAGACCTACAAAAGTAGCTTTATCCACCATGATTTTGTAGATATCAGAAAACAGCATTCGCGGTATAAGGCCATTCTGTCGTCCACTGTTTTGTCACAGAAGTGTTGTGAAGTACTTCATCTCTCTTACAGCAGTAAACCCGTAATAAGGCTTGTCTACCAAATACAGTATTACTGAAATATCTCCCCCCAACCGCAGTGGCTGGATCCGCCCTTGGTATAAGTTGGTTATACGAAAAGCGTTGACACGCATCCCCGTTCCAGTTGGAAACCTTTGGTATAATCTTTTTGTTTGATCGATAGACTGTTATACTCTCGAGACTCGAGAGGCAGTACAAGCAGTATGGTATAATCACTAACTTTAGGAATATATCACAAACGTCAAAGTATTTCGTAATATCGAATAAGCAGCGTAGAAACCGGTACGAAAAGTTGTGTTGAAAGCACTTCGGTAGCTCCCCTTCTCGTGATGTGCATGAACAGTGGAGTAACTGACGGGTGGGCAGTGGTGCGAACCGCCCACCCTGGCAAGCTAAATGTAAACACCGGGCCCCACGTGGCTTATATTTAGGTTTTAATATTCTTTTTGTTATAAGTAGGTTGTTGTTTTTTTGCGTTTTTCGGAGTATTTTTCGATGATTTAGTATTTCGGTATAGCCATCTGCATCCAGATCCACTATCAATTCTCAATTTTTTTTCTGACTGTTGGCCAGTGGACCCCCTTCAGCTAAGTTTTACCCCTGGCTCAAACCTCTAGTTACGCCACCGTGCATACACACACCACACTGCGTTACGTGCAAGAAGATGTGCATCCAAAAAAGCGAAGAGCTAAAATTTAGTTGCCTACATGCTTCGCATTGCCTGATTCCAATTAGACACGCGCTATCGGTCATGCATAAATCGATAGGTTGGGCCACATAGCGTTCGTTATTTGACAACGGTTTTGTTTAGGTTAGTAAGACCACATGCGAGGAAAGAACCACATAAGATTTTGGGTCTGCCTACGAAGCCAAGACCCATAATAATGGAAACGTCAACAATGCACACAACATTACCTGCTGTTGTATCAGCGAACACTGAATTGTTTTTTTAAATTCATTTTTTTTGACGCTTTACAACGGTGACATTTTGTTGCTCCAGACCATTCCTGCTTTGTTTGTATTGTTTTGATCTTTCCTGGAAAAAGGATAACACTTGTTCAGCAGCTACATCGTAGTTCACTAGACTTGTAAGTAGACTCAAAATGTAAATTGCTTGTTGCTCGTCTGAGCGCACTTCTTTGAGTTGTGTTAATTTCTATGTTTGGTTTCGTCCTGCCCTGGTCTCTCACGCGTTACTAAACTGACCGAAAGACCAAGACGTTTCTCAGACACAGCTCCTGTTTCCAGCGTGATCGCAACAAGGTGAAGTGGAAGCAATAGCGACTGCTAGCGGCGAAACAGGCAATTTATGTACACACCCGTTTCGCATATCATGACGTCAGATGTGCATGCAATCCTCAACATCCATTTTTATTCAAAGAGCTCTAGCCACGATCGGATATTGGCACTATTTGATTACTTAGGCTTAACACAAAACAACACACTGTAAAAAGAAATGCTGGTCAATTTGAAGTCATTCGGCTAAACCTGTGTTTCTCAAACTGTGGGTCATAGATAGCGCAGTTTTTGAGTGGGCCACAGAGTTAGGACAAAGATATGTTAGAATAGTTATCTAGGTATTTAATCACTACAGTGTAGGAACACATTGACTGTGTTAAGCAGCAAGATTCTCAGTGAATTACATACAGAAATAAATTCGCTACTTTGGAATAATGCGTGTTTATTTATGCGTATACAAGCATAGCCAGGGGTGTAGTGGGGGGGAACACGTGGGAACGGCTTTCCCACACCTTTTTGAAGTTTTGCATTAAAATGAGTTTGAAGCTGTTTTAAAATGGCTAGTTTTTTGGGTGCGTTCCCACACCTTTTTGTCAGCACTACATCCCTGAGCATAGCCTATGCTAACAAGATAATGGGCCACGCAGTTTTTACGAAAAGTTATCTGGGTGACGTAATCAGAAATGTGGAAAAACACTAGGCTTTACGAATGTTGTTATACACAGTAGTCACGCATTCATATACTGAGGATCGTCTATCACGCTGGGGACTGGAAGAATTACTGCTTGAAATTATTGTAGTGCTTGAAGGTAAACTGCGGTCATGAACACTGTTACGCAATTCCAAGGTATCACAAGCACTATCAGAGTGAAGAGTAGAGAAAAAAACGGTTTATTTGCGTAATGGTGTTAAGTTTCACTGCTAGGTTTGGTGAGATGAACATTCACAACATTTTGTTTGAAACGACGACCAGACATTGATTTGACAATGCGCGTCCGAGGGCCAACAACTTCACAACAGTTCCTTCATTCCATTTTTTTTCTTTTGGATGCTGAAATTACACATTCTGGTTTGTATGCAACTGACTCAGAGGTTTTGTGTGTTTATCGTATACGAAACAACCTTTGAGTGGTACAAATTGCCGTCACTATTTTGTGGGAAATGAAGAAAACAAAATTTGGAGCTAGACACTAATAACAACCTTGTGCCGAAGGTGCCAAGCACTCTCGTGATGCTACTGCTCATACCGCGCGAAACCCCTCCTGGTCTGACGCACACAAAAAAAGCTTTATAAATCTAACATTTTGTTCCTTTTTTGTTTTAGATTGATTCAGTTTAATCAATACGGAATATCAGTATTACAGACACTCGTAACATAGAATGGCCTTGCTGTTGTACCTCCTAAATGGTCTTGGCCACTAATCTGTTATATATATTTCTATCCTGGTGCTGCAAAACCTTTTACAAGAGTGTTCAGACGTTTCGCAGCAAATAAGCATCCTTACTTCTTTGTGCAGGACAATGTCCTCCCTATGCACGAATGGACCTGGTGGTGGTCATGGACTCATCGTCATCAATCGGAAGCGCGAATTGGATGACAATGAAAGCGTTTGTTAAACGTGTCTTCAAGTAGGTTTGCTATTTCAGTATTCGCTTGTTCAAACACCTGAACAATGCAGTTGCTTATAAAAGCAAATTACGCCTTGTGATATGATAGCATACTGTAGGTAGAGGATACCGACCCATTCATTCGATGTTTTCAAAATAGAACCAGAACCGTTGCCAGAAAGTTTTTAATATGTTCCAGAATGACAGAAAATGTTCGAAAACATCGTCAACCCTGTCCTGTAAAGAAAAGTGACAGCAATACATAGCGTCTCCTTTTTAGGTGTGGTGATTGCCGCATGACGTACGCGTACAGTAGACTCAATAGACGCAAGGCCTCCCATTCAAAAATATCCCCGCAGCCTTCCCGCGGCACCCCTGGTATCCCAAAAGTTGCCGCGTCAGTGGCGAGGCTGGTTTGTACGACCGTATATTTTGGACAGTTACTACCATGAAATGCACAATAAAATCAAATCCAACAAAACAAGCTCCAGCTTTGCAGCCAGCTGTTTAAGGAATCTCCTGCCTTGGTTCTGCTTTCATCTTTTTCCGATGATTCAAGCTTGTAATCATCATTCAGTAATAATAGTTAAGTCACGGCAATGACTCATACAAGCGAATCATATCGCAATTTATTTGCACAACTAACAATCAAAATCATCGTGCATCGGTGGTCGAGCGCGCGATCAAGGAACGCTCTGGGCATTAGACTGGGGGACCCTTTTGAAAAATTCGCGACAGTCTACTCCACAACCTATTCAAATGTAGAGTCCCATGTTGCGCCCGCTACCAGGCCCCACGAGAGGGGGTTCAACGAGGCCGCCATCCCGGGGCCCACAAGAGTCTATAGGACCCATGAACGTCAAAGTTCAAAATTGAAATGGGCAATTATGCACAGAGTTTTTATTGTTGTAGTTTTATTTATATTTATACAGTCTTGTGCAAATTAATAGACTGAAGTTATTGTTTCAATCGTTATACAATGTATCACTATTTCTTTTGGGGTACGTCTGGGAAAATCTCAATTGCTGCTGTTTCGTTGCTAGCCCAATGCTCTAAGTACTGCGTGTCGTGTCGGAACAGTCAAAAATACGTTTTAGACGTCACATAGGATTTTATTTCGCTCAACAGTGTTACAGAATTAATCCAGTTATTTCTGCTGTGTGGAGTTGAGTCATACATGTTAAAATTTATGTGATTTTTAAAGGCAGCTATCACGCCTAGGAAGCAGTCGCATTGTTACGCTTTCGCAACACTAAGACTATATCCAAACAGCCATTGAAAATTGCAAAAAGTATGCACGGAAGACGAGTTTAGATTTACAGAAGGATTTGATGCATGCTGGAGTACACATATGCTCAAATACAATGCGACGCCGCCCACTGGAGGCTGGCAGAAAGGCTAAGAAACCGTTAAAAAGCAGCTTCTAACTGAAAAAAATGGAGGAAAGATTATAACGGTCAAAAACATAGAGATTGGATTGTAGAAAACTGGAAAAGCGTGTTGTTTTCAGATGAAATTTATTTCTTTGTTCAAGGGAAACACAGCAGGTTTGTCAGGATCAGAAAATCAGAAAGGGTGGGCATTTATGTCCTGCCCATTTCAATGAGGTATGTAAAACACCCAAAAAGATGTTCTGGGCAGTTTTAGCTTTTCTGGTATGACGCGTGCAGACAGAAGCATTGGCATAATTGAAAGAAAAGTCATTACAGATATGAGAAGGGCATTTCCTGAAAGTGAAGGCGATTTTCAGAAAATACAAATTGTATGTGTAAGATTGACCTATAAACTCACTGGATCTTAACTCCACTGAAACATTGTGATCAATGGCAAAGTCTCGGTTAAAACTGTTGATTGCACCACCATGACCAAGCTAATAGAGGCCATTATTCAAGTATGGTATAGAAACAGTAAATAAAAAACTGCCAAAAACATAGACTCCATGCCAAAGCCAGCACAGGAAGTGCTGAAAAGCAAAGCTTGTCTTATCAATTACTAAAACTTGAGTTTTGTGAAGTTCAATGTTTAATAGAAAGTACTAGAATTGGAGCGTCTTTTGCTTCTTTGTCCAATTATAATTTACAGAAGATTGTATTACATAGGGGAACGTGGGGCACAGTCGTCTTTTTTTATTTATTCAAAAAGTTAAAAACGTTGAACTTTAAAGTTTCAATGGTGATTTAGTATCATACCAGCCGTAGTACTAAAGTGAATTTTTCCTTGATAGGCCGCCGTTGTTCCGAGTTACAGAGCAAGTTGTGTTTTTGGTACCCAAAAGTAATTTTTAAAATCGCATTTAGATTTGGGTTTTGCCCGCGTTAATCAACATCTTCTGTTCTGTGTCTTTGTGACGTTGTAGTCAGGGCAGAGCTACATTATTTTAAATTCTTTTTAAATTGAGTTGGTACTTCTTCATTTTATTTTTTAGATATGCATGGGGCCAAATGAAAAAAAAATGGGACACATTCAACACATTGCTAATAGGTCAGTCTAAACAATGTAAATCTTGAGAGGTTTTATTGGAACGCAATGCAGAATAATTCTAATCTATGAGCATTTTTAGGTTTATTATGTGCTTAGAGGCACATTCTATTTGTGTGGTAAGGAATGAATTTCAGCACACTGCATTGATTTCAGTTAATGTTTGATAATCATATAAATTTGTTTTGCCATGCAGTGATAGTGGTTAATAAGAATGTGAAAAAAACTGAAGCAGTCAGCAAGTGCCTATTTTACATGGGATATCATGCGAACATTATGAAATGCATGCAACCCAACTTTATATTATCGAGTGTGTCGACTGTCGAGTGTGCCCCATGTATGGGGCACACTCGACAGAAAAAGTACCCTTTTAAATTGATTGTAAAATTTTTTATGAAAGGCGTTGTTTTCATGTTTTGGCATGGTATTGTATATATAGAGTTGCTTTATTGTGTGATAAATTTTGAGCTTGCTTGGACTTGAAATAAAGTAGCAGTGGCTGAAAATGCAAAAAAGTGTCGACTGTTCCCCACCTTCAACTAAATTAATTATAATTTACAGAAGACTCTAAAGAGCGACATGCTCTTTTAAAAGTGCTCTGAGAAAGAAGCGCTGACGTTTGACTAGGTTTCACTTTATTACCTTATAGTCAGTGTTTTTCAAGACTCTCGTTGGTTTTGAAATAAACCACTGAATAAATTGCCGCTAGCGACGAAACACGTTGCATGAATTTTGGTGGTTTTCCACGACAGGTGCAGTTTTGGAAGGGAAAAAGTGCGGTGCGGGTTGGGAGTAGACAAGATTTCTCAGATTCCTGCGGGTGCGGGGTGGATTTAAAATTTGCGGGTGTGGGGCGGGAGCGGACAAAAAATTTCAACCCGAGCAGGACACTTGTGTAGGCTACATAGTCTGTGTAAAAAATTGCGCACACAATCACCCAGAAAATTTTCCGGGAAACCATTGCACATAAGCATAGTTTTAATGCGTTAGTAATCATCGTGAACACTTCCGTAAGAGGTGTATACTGCGTAGGCTCGTGTCAAAAACGAATTCACAAGATGTTTTTATAATGCAACAGAACGAAACTGACCAGTTGCTATACGGACCTGCATGCACGGGCTTTCGACATGTTCGAATACCAATACCAGATTCGCAAAGTTCAACAAACATCAAGGAAGGGCATGCAGCCAGTAGTTTCTAATTCCATGGTGAAACGAATATTATCATGCACGGCGTTTATTTGGGACAAAACTCTCTAGTTGTCCGGTTGGACATACAGTGCAGCAAGTGTAAATTGTGATTAAGATGTACATTTATGTATATGGCTACTAGTGCAGTACGTATAAGTAGGCTTACTAGAAATTCCAAATGGCAAATTTGTTTAGTTTTTTCCATTATCATGTATGAAATGTTTTTACATTTTGATGCTCATATTAAGCCAAGAAGTTAAAATACAAGGAGTTTTTAATAAACTCTTGTCCTTCTATTACTGTATTAGGGTTATAGAATTATTAAAATTGCTTGCAATTGAGAATTGCTATAGCCTACCATTAATGTTAAATTTGATGTATATTTTTGAAATTCAGAAAGCAACTGTGTTATGTGCATTTTTTGAGATTATCCTAAAACATTTCGTAATTAACTAATTACAGTGGTAAATGATTTGTAAAATAATAAAGGAAGCATATAAGTTTCTAGTCATAGTATTGAAAAATTCAGGCTTGTCCATGGGAATGTCATTCCTACGGGAATCCCCTGGGAAACGTCCCATGGGATGGGATGGGACGGGACAGCACACATTTGTATTTCCCATGAGACTCAGACATAGAATGAGAGTGTCAGAATGTTACTGAGTTGTCATACTCAGTCTATACTTCTGAATTTTAAAGTCAATAAATTTTGTCGTTTTGCATGTCTCTTTGTACATGTAGTCCTAGTTAGTAGATACTAAACCTAAACTTTCATGAATTTAATAATTTTAATTGACTTGTATTCCATATTAATATTATAATAATGTAATGGGAATCTCATGGGATGGGACAGGCATAAATTGCTATGGGATGGGACAGATAAATATGTCCCATGGACAACCTGGAAAAATTAATGAAGCTCTCAATCAGTTGTAACGTATAAGGGGCCCAAAACAGGTCTCGCACCAGAAAATATTATTTCTCTCAAGTGCCCTGCCCACTAGGCATCTGGGTGGCGAATGGGACGGATATGGAAATTTTGCAATCCTGATCCAATCCGAAACTTTTTCATGAACTCAATATCCAATCCATATCCGAAAATTAAGAATTATGGACGCCGATATCCAATCCAACTCCAAACCCGCTCATTCATTTGTACATTAGCCTACGCCCTACATATTTGGTAGTGTCTATTTTGCCTCGTGAGGCAAAACTTGTGGTTGTTTTGCCTTTTGTCAGACACGATTGGTTGAAGTGGTTACGTGACAAGGACAGTACGCTACATAAAAACACAAGTGCTAGGGTTTTGGAATAAGGTTAGGATTTGAAAGCTGAAATTTAGCCTACAGTAATACAGACAAGAAGCCAATGACAGCTTGCCAGCACTGAAACCATAACAACACTTATCCTTCAGATTTACGCTGTTACAGATCGTGGTCAACTGTGCAGATCATGCGTTCTCACCTTTTCATGTAACCATTTTAACCAATTGTGTTAGGCTAAAGTAAAATAACACCAGAAGTGCTTTTGCTTCACGAGGCAAAATAGACACAGCCAATTTTTTATTCAACGAATGCCATGGCTACAACTGCCCACCACAATGAGTTTATGATTGATTTTGACAAGAAATGCACATTCTTTTTCTGTGTGGAATGGAATGTTATAGATGTACGGAACTGAATTGTCATATGCTCTACTGCAGTTGTGATTTTTTACAACTAGCCTAAATTTGTGTGGGCCTATTTGCTGGACACCATATTATGACTACAGTTGTTGTACGTTAATTTAACAGGGTCAAAGCGAGTACCACAATTTTATCTCTAATGAAGTCCTGTTCACATAAATCCCTGTTTCTTTTGAAACTCTTTCCAAACTGAACTTCCAGCACTGCCAGGCTTAGAATGAACAACAACCTTATCACTCTTTGTTAAAACACAAGTTTCCATTCCCAGTTTAAGGTGTATTTGAACCTACAACAACATGGTCAAGATGCTAAGATGTTTTCACCATGCTTATTACTATTACTTAGTTTTCAATTAACACCACTTTGAGTTAGATTAGTAAGCTACGCTGCTGAGAGAGACACTGGTGTACTTCGTTCAATGCTGAAAAAAAACTGTTTGTTAATGATTTAGACTAATAAACACCTATGATGTACTAACAAAACTTTTCAAAATGAGTCATGTTTCATCTGAAAAACGACGGGCTTCATCATAAAACAATAGAATGATGCTGATAAAACAATAGAATTATGCTAATCTTCACACAGTTCCAAACTACTGCACAAGTTGCTTGAGAATTGAGGTGTCCTCAGTCTGAACGTTAGAAATCCGGGCGGCAGGTAACATTGCATAATGTATTTCACCGAGAGAACCTAGAAAAGAAGATTGTTGCTAACATAATTTCGAAATATCGTAATTTTTCCTGATGCAACTATTATTCCACGTCAAGTTTTTTTTGCATAGCCACAATTTACTTCATTTGGATAATCTGGTTCCGGATCCGGCTGAATGAGAAAGATCCAATTCAATCCAAAAAGTTAATAATACCGGTCGGATTGGACTCCAAAATCCGGATCCTGTATGCCACTGGTGCATACTACCCGGAGTTTGTGGAAGAATCTAGTAATGATCTGTGTAAGGTTAAACCTAATGAATCCACGACCAACCTTATGGGAGACTTCAGTGCACACGTTGGGAACGGTGCGGGGCATGGAAATGTGGGATTTGCAAACATGTTGATGCTGACGTAAACGATAACGGAAGGTTTCTGCTGCAGCTGTGCTGCAACAACTCACTATGCATCATGAACACTGTCTTCCAACACAGAGGTTTGCAGAAGTACTTGGTGCAAATCTTTGGGCCAACGGTCATTCATTGATTTCTGCATAGTTTCAGCTGACTAGTTCCCATTAGTTTTAAACGTTCGTGTCACAAGGTGTGCGGAACTCTCGACCGATCGCCACTTGCTGGTCTCCAACCTACTTCTTGAGCAACCATCAGAATCCACACAAACGCGCAGGTCCAGGAGGCCCTATCAAAGGGTATGGGAGGTCCTGGTGGACAAAGATGTAAGAAAGACCTTTGCAGAGAGTGTATCGTCCTTGTCCGGAGAGATCCCGGAATGCACAGCGGACGCAAAGGTGGAGTGGTAGTTCAAACCAGCCGTAGCTTCATCTGCTGCTCGGGTATGCCGGCGGAAGCGACTTGGTGTGGCAAAAATTGGCATAAAATCAACCCCGTGGTGGAACCAGAAGGTGAAAGATGCTATTCGAGCAAAGAAAGTAGCCTGACTTCAGCACAAAGTCCAATCTTCTTTCCATTCGCGGTACACTGAGGCACGAAAGTCCGTAGACATCAACGCTGAAAAAGTCCAAAATGCAATCTTGGGAGAACACAAACTAGAATTTCGAACACAAACTAGATTCCGAGTACTGGTAAGCCAACAAAGTGTTCTGGCAAACCATCCGGCGTCTTCATGGCAAAAGTCTAAAATTGCTAGATAAATCAAAGACAAAATGGTGTCTTGCTTAATACTGAAATAGACATCCTTGGCAGATGGAGAGAATAGTTCAATGATCTAATGACCTTTTAACCCAATCACTTCCACATCATCAGATACACAAGAGGTACGTAAATACATTTGTGGAAGGAAAATACCATCATTGCAGCCGAAGTCTTCCTGACTGTCAAAATACCGAAGGGCGCAGGCTGCGATGAAATCCGATCTGTAATCTTCAAAGCCTTGAACAAAAAAGTTCTATGTCCTACTCGTGTACACGACGATTTGGGTGGTCTCTAGTGAGACTTAACCATTTCGTTGTGCTTTAGGTTTAACTTTACGCTAGTACATGGGTTCGTCTGTTAGCAGCTAAACCAAGGGGGGCGCTTATGAGTCTGGGCTCACGTAACC
>JGI24021J15306_10004827_pt1 | contig 15820 bp, 3 predicted proteins | sample Ectturendosymbi1_FD_15306 | JGI IMG/M metagenome (IMG submission 15306)
CAGTGAAAAACGGAGCCATGGTCCGCACCACATCGAAATCCACGCCCAAGGCCCGGGCTATTGTATCGTTTCGATCGGATGGCTACGCGCACAACAGGAAAGCTGTGCTTGCAACTCGCAGTTATGAAATACAGCACACTTGGTGAAACAAGACAGTCAAAAGCGCACGAACTGAAAGCTGGCTCCAGAGAGATAACCTAAGAAACGGTTAAAAAATACGAACATTTTTCAACCTTTTTCCTTTTTTTTCAATCCGTAACAACAAATGTATAACAAAAACCAACCTGAATGGCAAATACGGTGGGCTGTTTCCTGCAACGAGTGGTCTGTAAGCTTCCTCGGGAGTTCGTTTTAGATGAATTATCTTAAAATAAAGCGATCGTTGCAGCAACCAAGTACTAAAATACTTATAGCTCAAACTGCGACACGTTCAACACATGAAACTGCTTGACGAATGGACCCCAGTGTACGAATATGACGGAAAAATGCCGTTCTACGGAGCAGAGTTCACGCATACTTTAAAGAGCAGATCAAACCGTACTTTCAATCGGTATAAAATGCCGATCAAATAGCAGTTTTGAAAGCAAGAGTTTCCTGTACCAAACACTTCGAAAGTTGCTGCTTTCGACTTCACTGTTTAGTACCAACTTTTACTTTCCCATTTCTATACTAAGTTTTATAACCCCTCCAACCTTAATTCTGTTCCAGAATGTGCGTTTAAATATACAAAACAACAATTAACTGTTGACGGTTATCAAGCTAGTGGCTCATAACAGAAGTTTACTGACGGAAGGAGCTGAGCTTGCCCAAGGGGCTGTGAAATCCCAGGATAACAAATCAAATGAGCAATAAAAACTAAGGTCTTGGGGTATTCGCCAGTTTCTAAATGCGTGAAAAGGTTAGCAACAACGGCATCAGAGGCGTGCTAGAGAACTGAAACTGACGCCTAGCATTGGTTTTGGCAAGCGCTACTTCTTTGAAATGCTAAGGAAAATCCGTACCTGATATGCGCCCACTAAAAACGCAGCATTGGCCCTCTTTCTTGCGTCAAATGAAGTGTAGTGAACGATTTTCTTCTTTGCCAGTGAAATGGACTGCGAATGAAAAATTACGCATGTTTGTCACAATAAAAATGATGTAGGGTGTTTTGAACATGATCTAAATTCTAAATCCATATTGAGACGCGGTATCATTTCCACCAACACAATGTAATTAATCAGAAATATTGCGCCAGCTAGGAAGCAGTGATATTCAAGACAGAGCAACAAAGCCACCACTCATGAAATGATTACCCAGCACAATGAAAACAAGTGGTGGGCAAACAATGAACGAAATGTACTCGACAAAATCGGACCCACGGCAAGGTTATCAAATCAAAACGCGGCCAGCTCGCGTAACAAAAGATCGGGCGTTGCACCGAAAATGTTGAAAATTAAAGGAATCCTCCCTGTTGCAACAATGGACTCAACACTGTGCGCCGTGCCACACCATAGGATGCGTGGCTTGATCTTAAATTCAAACTAAATTCCACATAACTATTCCTACAATATATCAGTCGCCGTCCATACAACGTTTAGTTGCGGGCTGTGCTGCATGCCCAATGCAAAAAAACAGTGATTTCTGGCAGGTGCGTTGGAAATACAGTACATGATAACTTATAAATTGATGTGTTCATGCGTGTTTCATGCACTTGAGGTAAAATTCTTATCTGGCATCATCACATCTGGGATGCAACAAATAATATGTAAACATTCTTTGGTTAAGGTGGAGCACTCTTGGTTATCCGGTTTTTATAAACCAGCACCAAAAACACGGCAACACGTAATTCAACCCTTCGATTCAGAAAGCTATGATTGTCATCTTCACAAGAGGAAAAACACTTGTGTTGGCCACTGGCCAGTCAACACCTGAAGACTGCCTGTTAAAGGATATTATCACAGGATACTGATAACCAACCAAAACGCTGCGCGTTAAAGCACACCCACTTGTGCGAACACTTTAAATGCCAGCAGCCCCGAGTTCAAGAGTGTTGAAGAGCAGTACGAAAGCAGTTACACTGCTACGGTACCCCAATGCCAAGACCTATTGCCTCTGAACAGCATGGTGCATGGAAGCAGCAGCATGGAAAATCTACACCAAAATTTCGATATCATGTTGCTAAAAGAGTGGCATTTTAATATTCTATTTAATATGCACACATGAGCTTTGGCTCAATTTTGAAGAACCAAGTCAGCAAGTTTCTTTGACGTTTACAGGTTTTTGTTTTGAGCATTTGTAGGGTGTAAACTGTTTGCACGCACACTCTTCCAAAATCATAACATGGAACTACCTCAACTGGGCAAATAAAACTCTTTTCCTACTTTAGTACTAATTAGGCGTTTGGACCACTGCCAGGAATCTGAACACCTAGTTACTAGGGCAACCAATTTTTTGACCTAAAAACTTAAAATTTAGACTTTATAATTTACAAATTTAGACTTTATTTTGACCTATAAATTACTTGCGTTTGCAAGTGCAAAATAATTCAGCCTTATGTTTTGTGGTTAACTCAGAAGTATATTCATGCAATGTACTTCAAAATTTAAAAAATAAACTTTGTTTAACTTGAGGATGATATATTGATGAGTACATTAATAACTGCAATAGAGTCAAACCTGAGAACATCATAAAGTTGAATCACTATATATGTATGATGGATTAAGCATTTATCAAACCAACAGACCTTGTTTCTTCCCTTACCATGCATAGCCTACATAATATTCAATCGTCCAGAAGTGGGCAAAACATGATTATTACGCCAGAAGTCGCAAGAAANCCATTATTATTACAGAATTGCAACTGAACTTGCAAAAGCATGACAATATTNGTTGTTGTAGTTTCAACAAAATATTGATGAAGAGAAAAAAACTGTGCTGCAAGATAGATAAGTTCGACCTACTGATAAATTCTGACTTTTTTGACCTATAACTTGGTCATGGTATGAGCATTAAATTTGGTTTGTGGACATTTCATAAACGTTAATAAAGGCAGGAAATTTTTAACTTTATTGACTTTCGGTTGCCCTAGTGATCAGAATTCAATCATGGAAAACCTGAGCCGTGTTTGTATGGCACAAGAGAGGAAATTGCTTTGAAAAAATCCTGAAGTAGACAAGGATTAGGGTCACTGATTTACCAAGTCATTAGTAGAACACACTTTACATCCCCCAAACAAGAAAAGGGATATGGACAATACATCGGGGCCAAATTCAGTCCCAAGAAAAGGCATATGGACGATACATAGGGGCCAAATTCAGGAGAAATATTTCTGACCTCTTTATTGGTTCCCCATACCTGGACTGATTGCCTTGCATAACAAAAAACTCAGTCTGCTCTTGGAAGAGTCTATTACAGGATCTAAAACACATGGCTCGCAGGCTACATGTGGCCCCCAAGGGCATTTTGTAGAGCCCACCATGCTTTTTGGGAATTTAAGTAATTAATATTTAAGCTATTTAGTTTATTCACCAGTGCTTAAAAGTGCTTGGCCAGTGAGTGAACAATTCCTTTTAAACGAACATAGAGAGCTAGAACTTATTTGCCTGTAACTCACGATACCTTTCAGAGGCAACAAGATCTAAAAGCTATTTTTTGTAAGGTTCAGGTACCACCAATGTTGTGTCAGCATCATATTGCAGGCCTCAGGTTACTTCATAAGTCCTCATTTGGCCCTCAGAGCAATTTCAGTTTGAGACTCCTGGTCCATCAGATCTATCACAGGGGACTCTAAACTACAACCTGTGGGCTGTTATCGCTGTGGGCCATTACGGCCCACAAAGCCATTTTGTCAATAATGAAAAACTAATACACTGTATTTACAAAATATTTGTTGCTTTGGTAGAATGTAACATACACTGAGAGAATGACATTGCATATTAAGTGAGTTGTTATATAAAAGCTTATGTGGCCCTCTGACAAAAAAGTTTGGAGACCCTGATCTATAGGTCGAGCCCAGTTCTACCAAAACTGCATCAATCCTGAACAGCATTCCCATAATCGTCAGTTGTAATTTAGCCTCATGCTCATGACTTCAAACCAGCACCAATAAATAAGCAAAATGGAAAAAAGGCAAACAAAGGGACATGACTAATGTAAATTTCTTATATATATCCATGTAGTGCAAAAACTTTAAGAACTACACACATCAAGCAAATATGAATAATCAAAATATTTAACGTAAATCTTTAACTCTATTCACACGAAACTCAAAAACCTTACTTTTAGTTTTTTGGTAACTTTGGCACAATACCTGTGCAGCTGGGCCAAATTCAGTGGGCCGAAGTCTGCATAAAAACTGTAAATAAAATAAAATTTTGGTAAGATTCCATAACAGTGCCACTGATGCAATCAAAGAAACAAGTGTATTCACAACGTACAGACCAAATGCACTTAACTGCTGTATCAAACCAAATTACATTGTAGCATTCTTTCCTAAACCAATATAGAATTAAAAAAAACAGATAAAGCAGGCATTGAACATAGAAGGAAACTAGAGGTAGACCGACAAGTTTTTTTTCAACCAACACCGATGTTTTTCATTGCCGTTAACTGATGCCAATATTATTGCCTTACTCAAAGCACAGTCGAAAGAAATTACTTCCCTGTAATGAAGACATCGAATTTCTGCACCAAACTAGTTCACTAAAACAGTCAATCACCATAGCACGTATCCTGATTTGTTTATAGGTAGTAATCTGCTTAACACGCATAAGTCTTCAAGTGAATCTTATGTCATAGAACAGTTTATTGAGACGATTGCGCAGCAGTCTGTTTATTATGCACTACTTGATGTAATAGGAGGGCTGTTTGCTGTAAGGAACAGGACAGAGAACTTGTGTTACTCAATCAGAGGCAAATTAACCACTTGGGTTTCCAAACACTATGTGCCCGGAACATTAGTGTAGCGCCTTTTATAAGCAATTATTGCCGATATGTATTGGTGCAATGTTGCTGTGCTGACATCGGCAACATTGCCATGTTGGCCGATATACATCAGCAGGCCAATGCATCAGTCACGCTCTAAAGGAAACCATACTTCTCATAAATTAGTTCATCATCGATGCAGAAATAATGGGTATGGGTGGTACTTTTTGGTTTGGTGCGTAGAGTTGCAAAGTAAAACTGGTCTGAAAAACAAAAATAGTATATAACATTTCATTTGAATAGAGCTGATGATGTGGACAGTGTAGGAAGAATACTTATACTCTGTAAGTTCTTAGTGTCTGATTCTTTGCTGAGAAAGTTTTCCTTTTGATAGACACTGGTTACTATTTTTAGGAAAGCACTAATGGAAATCATATAACACACAAGTGACAGTTTCTAGCACAGACGCACATTATGAATGTCAGAAAATCAGTGATGGCAATAGAAAAGATTCAGTTTTATGACTAAGCCACAGTGAAATTTCTGTGCTATGCTCTTAAATCATCAGCTTTGATTAAGCAAGATTACGAATGGCTCATTTCACTTTGATCCCTGTTCTGGTCCATAAAAACTTAAGCTATACTTTTATTTCAAACAATAAAACGCTTGGTGTTTTTTGAAAATCATTCACATTTTTACAAATATTAACAATTGTCATTCAGAAAGTACAATTTGCTGTTTGAAAGTCAAGTGGAATCATATTTCACATATGATATGGTGCTGCCAAGAGGAACAGAATATTTTGCATGTCATATGTTGAACTTCGACAAAATGACTCATTAGTTAACTTAATTAGAGCCAAATTGGATATGACTCATATTTTACTGCTTGTGGTCCTCCTACAGTATAGCCTTGAAACATAAATCAATGAGCCAATTCACCTTAACCAGCCGCATAACTTGAGGTTTGAACCAGGGGGTGCAAAGCTTAGCTGAAGGGGGCCCACTAGCCAAAACTCAGAAAAAAGTTAAGAAATGATAGTGAATCTCTGGATGTCATGGATGTCTATACTAACTAAAAAATGAAAACACCCAGTGGACCCCTTCAGCTAAGCTTTGCACTCAGTGGCTAAAAAACGCAAAAAACAACAACCTACAGAATATTTAACAACAAAATGTCAACTAGAGGGGGTACAGTTTTTACATTCAGGTTGCCAGGGGGAGGCTTGCTCCCTTGTCATTTATGCCACTGACCTTAACCATACTAACAAGAAGTTGATAGTAACAAAACTGAATTGACCTTTACAGCTAATGCAGTTGTATTAACTTCACCTGGATGCTACTGAACCTGTACTGATTTGTGCGAGGCACCATATTTTTACTCACTGCTTCAGACAAAGCAAAACACAATTATCATGATGCAAAAGGCTGCAAACACCAACTGCCTACAAGAGGTTTGACTTAGGCTACCTGACTTGCACTATTTCACATCATAATCAGTCTGTTGTAAGGTGTACACAATGTATTTTATCAGTTCATCAGTTGCTCACCTCTGGTGTAGAAACCTTCTCTTGCACAACTACATCAATCAAGTTAAAAAAGTTGTAAAATTTCATAGACAACTCATCTAGGCACGAGCTGAGCATACTGCATTTGACCATGTCTGATAAAAAAATCAACAACTTTACAGAAACATTAGCAGATTACTTCCCACAGAAAACGTATGCCCTGTTTGTATTTTAGAACAAAAACAATTGAAAAGAAGCATTGTTTCTATTAAGAGTTGTGTTTCTCGAATATTCCTTGAAGCTTGGCACAAATTCTACAGCACTGAGTCTTGTATTGTTTCTGCTGGCAATTGATTATTACATGCCGCACGTTGATTTGTTTTGCACATTCTGTACCTCTTCATCAATCACTAAATACTGTTGCCTTTGCTGGTAATTCATTCTATTCTATACATTCTATACAGCTCTACATTTCTGTACTCAAATATCATTATTGCATATGGTCATGTTTTTTAAGTTGTAATGTAATGCACCAAAGCAGTTTTAGCCAGGCACAATGTAATGAACAGTAACAAAGCAAGGTTGCTTACAATATTGCTTTTCTTATCAAAATAACACTCTGGACAGTAATATTTTAAAGCTAGATTTAGGCCTTTTTGACTGTAGTGCATAAGACAGAATTACATTGTTTTGCTAAAGTTGATGTGGTAGATGTTTGTTCTAAACACCCACCAGAAGTGAGAATGTAGAATGGGCACTGTACTGGGAGTTAGTGGTATAAAATGTCTTTTATCTGGAGGTAAACCATGTTTTTAATATTTATTCATGCAAACGGATGTTTAACCGTATGTGTCTGTCTTTGTTTATTTTGCTGAGACATTTCAGTCAATATTTTGCTGAGGCATTTTGGTCACTGGGTCATTTCAATCATTTGTCTCACAGCTGTAGTGAAACTTGCCATAACAGTGTGCATTAACCTATATTTTCAGACATTCTGACTGAAATGACCTAATTTTTTACAGTCATTTCAAAAACATTTCAGTCTATGACCGAAAAAAAGCAGGTCTGTCTCGCCAATGCCATTAAACTAACTTATTGGTCAGGGGTCTATACATAGTGGGTCGTGACCTAAATTTGGATCGTGAGACCTTCTAATCTGGGTTGCAAAATAATTAAAATTTATATTTTGACTTTTTTATTCTCATCAGACAGAATAAATGCAGTCATTTATAACCTGTTTTATGTGCTAAGTTTCATACAATTTTCTACAAGAAAATTGCTACTGTCAATAATACTTTCAAAATTGATGTTTAATTATGAAGTTTTTTCCACAAAATTATATGTTCACAAAATGTTTGGATTGCAAGAATTTAGAACTATTTTTTAGGGTCACACCAAGAAGTATTTGCAGACTCCTGTTGTAGGCAATTAATAAAAATACCCATCAGTATCAATAATGAATGATAATGTGGGTAGCAAAGCTTCATATGATTACACACTAAATATTTATGCATGATCACAATGAACTGGCAACTAGTAGATTTTGAAGTAATTGATAGTTAAACACATGCTGACAAAAACAACTGACTGCCATGGCTTGATTGAATGACAGGTGTTGCTTTGCAAGCTGGCTTGGTCTATAGATTGATTTCAGAATAACCTACACACTGACCAGTAGATTAATTAAGCCACTCTCAATCCCTCACTTATCAACAGGCATGCCAATCCAGAGGATACATGCAACAAATAACTCCATGCTTACACAGCACTATGTTTTATTCTTTTAAAATGAAGTTGAAATAGAAAAACTCACAATAAAGACGCAAGCTTGAAGTGCTGTTACAATTTTTGACTTCGTTTTAAGAGTAAATGCTTGCTTATTGTGTGAACATACAACTATCAGTAGCTAACATGCAGCGTATAACCACTATGGTCATTTGTTTTTAAGGATTCCAATTAGTCTGTTTTTACAATTTCTCACTGTCAAGTTGTACTAATAATACTACCTCCATTTTTTTATAAAGAATTGCAAGCTCAACACACCTATGTGACAGACAAATATCAGACGAGATTTGTACATGGCAAATATGTTTGGCCCAAAGTTGTTTCATAAATACAGAGACAATATCTGGTTTGTGACTGCATAATCAACTTACTTTGGTCACCAATGTTTGAATAGATAGAACAAATGGATAAATAGAAAAATAGAGTAGAACTGGCCTATAATGACTTCAGTTATGATTTCCTATCAACATGCATTCAAGGTCAGCAACTTTGGCTATATCGTCATCTTGCCTTTAGTGATGCTTTCATAGGTCCCACAGAATATTTTGTTAGTTTATAATGACAGTTGCAAGTTATTGTACAGTTTGAAACGCAAGGTCAGCTATGTTTACCCTCCAACTCTTTTATGATCGAGTAAGATATGCAGTTAAGTGTTGAATTGTGGAGTCGTGACAGGTGTGATGTAAATTTAGCATTACAATGATTGCACCATCAACAGCTATTGAGGCAAATCGTGTACATGACTTTTATTATGTTAAGGATTGTTGTGGCTATAGCTGTTTTTTTTCGGTCATAGACTGAAATTTGTTTGAAATGACCAAACAAAATTAAGTCATTTCAGTCAAAATGTCTGAAAATATAGGCTAATGAACACTGGTACAGTGAGTTTTAAAACAATTGTGAGACAAATGACTGAAATGTCTCAGTGACCAAATGTATCAGCAAAAAAATGACCGAAATGTCTCAGTGAAAAAAAACAGCGCTAATAGTCAGTTTGACAGATTGTCTTGGTGGAGCAGTGCGTAAAATGTCAAACAAAAAAGCACTATCCAATTATGGCAGTGGTTCTCAAATTTTTGTTGCTGCAGACCTTTGACTACACTCAAACCCACTGCAGACCTCTTTGTTTCATCAACATTTTTTTGATAATTGAGAAATTAGATTTGGTCACTTTTCTTCTTGTGAGCACCTCAACTGTCCCAGTAACCAAATTTCAAGCTTTGGCTTGCCACCGCATGACATCACCAAACTCAAATAAAAAAGGTCAGTCAACTTGGAACATGAACTTGTCAGAATAAAATCATGGTACAATTAATACCTTCCCTGCTGTTATGTTTCAGCCTAAATCAAGCAGTTCGCATGTGGCTAGGCAACTGCACAACTCGCTAGGTGATTATGCTAGAGAGCTTTTCAAACCTTCAAAAGACTTGGCTAGCCTTCAAGTTTGCAATGAAAAAAATGGTTTTGGGTTTCAGATCATCAAGATGCAGAAATTGCAGAAGTCTCAAGATGCAGAAAGTCTTCTAGTTTTGATTTAAAAAAACATTGGAAAGCTTTGGATATTAGGGGTAGGTTCAGGATTTTTTGGCTTACGTCATCGAACCCTAGGCCTCAACCTCAAGAGGCAATCTTTTTGTTTCTTTTTTTTGTAAAAAAGAAGTGAATTGAAATTCCACATCTTTAGAGCCGTTGGTCAGCCTTCTAACATTTGTGGTTTGGAAGTTATGGCCTAAAAACAACAAATTATACATTTAATCATGTTTTTTTGCGGTTTTTACTTCATACCTTGCTAACCACAAATGCTAGAAGGCTAATCAAGAGCTCTAAAGATGCGGCTTTTTGCTTAGTTTTTTTTTAACAAAAAAATTGCTGCTTGTGGTTGAGGTCCAACACCTAATGATGTAAGCCAAAAAAAGCCAGAAGCCTGCCCAAAATATGACATCACCTGCAAAAAACTTAAATCCTAAGTTTCCCAATGTTTTAGTCAAAACTAGAAGACTTTCCAAGTCATTTGAGGGTTTGAACAGCTCTTAGCATCACCTCGCGAGCTACAGAATTTGGCCAAGTATACCTATCGTAAGATTTTACTTTTTATCAAAAATTTGGTGTTTAAGCCATAGTTTTGGAACCAGAAATGCTCGAAGACGATCAAGGACTCGAAACACTCAAATGAAAGGCTAGTTTCCAAAACAACTTGAGCCAAAAAATTGGCTCATTGGGTTGGTGCCTAGGACTTGGTGACCACAGCCAAATATGTGTAAACCTGCCTCCATTATGATGTTACCCACAAAAACCCCAAAATCAAAAACTTGCCAATTTTTTAAAATATAAACTACAAGACTTTCTGCATCTTCAGAGGGTTTGATCAGCAAGTTATAACTAGACAAAGCCACTGGCACTTAAGTGGCTCACAGTCGTTAAAGGGTTTTAATCACTATCACTCATCTTCCTCACCCGCTAAAAAGTTTTATTGATGAGACTGTTTGTTTGCTATTCTCATCAGTGATGAACCAACACTCTTAATAAAAAAAATACACTGTAATACTGAACTAGCTCCTCTGTATGATCAACTGCAGTACCTGAACAAACATGTTTGCTTTAGCATTATATTTGCCAGTTTTTCATTGCAACACTAAATGTTAATATCAACAATGCTGTTTCATCAGAAAATGCAAGGTAAACCAAACATACCTTTAATTATTTCAGCTGCACTGACCAAATCACTGTCTTCAGAGAAAAGGCAATGATTGTCACGTCTAGCAAGGGAACTAGAATTAATGTGTTCTAAAGCGTCCCTCTTCATTGAAAGTTTTACATTGGAGAAGTCAGATGATTGTTGATCATGAATACGCATATGCTTCAATGCAGAAGCTAAATACATCGGATTGACAAATGCCTGATGAGAGTGTAAAGGCCTAGTCTTTCCAGCTCTATATGCAGTTCAAGAAAAATTTCTACAGATTACCAGACACACAAAATGTTGAGCAGCAAACCAGCCTGTGAAACAACACAACGTTAATGGTAGCATATAACAGATTCAATTGAAAACCAATACTTTTTTTCTAAAAAACTTCACTATTTAAAATTATCTTGGAACAAAGATATGAAATGCATTTGCATTAAATTAAGTTCATTTATTCTAAAAAGCCAATACATACCTTCAAATATTCACTTGCATAAAGACTATATACAAAGAACCTCGCACGAACATAGCAAATACATTCAGACTATTTCAAACATCTTTTCAAAGGCAAACATACCTTGGACAAAATGTTCATTCCCACATTAAAACTAGAGATCGACCGATATATAGGCTGATATTTGGGTTTTACCGATATATCGGTATCGACCAAAACGGCTGATATTATCGGCCTCAACAGGAGTTGACAAAACGCTGTTATATTCCTCACGCATCCAGACAACTGGCGCAAGAAAGCACAACGAAGCAAGTCGAGACAGTTATCTTACAACAATGCTAGCAGGTCTGGCTTCATAAACAAACAGACAAGATGAACCGTGCGTCAGCCATCACAACTGCGTGCATAGGCCGCCACAAAAGCATCACCGCGAAGTTCCGCAATGCTTGAAGCCACCATGTGCAGGTGTTGTGTATGAATAAAATCCCGTTATACTTCTGGAAGTTTTCGCAGCACGAAAAGTTTGACTGGTACTCAAGGTTCAGAAGTCCAATCGATGCCTAGTTTAGTGCAGATTGATTTAAAAAGCTTGCATGAAAAATGAATTGCGTTATGTTAAGCAACATTTATGGCATTTTGAATATGATTACAAATGAAATCGTTACTCATTAGTGACGACAACTGTCGTTATGAAGCAGTTGCAAGTAACATCTTAAAAGGATTCTACATTTCTTAACTTGATGTATTGGGCTACAAGCGTGCTGGTTTATACTGTACGCAAGCTGAAACTATGTGTCCGTTGGTTTAACTTAATCAACATTTTCCACGAGGCATGATAATGATATTAATTGTGATCACACAATCCAAGCTGTTGCAAATGTGAAACCAGGGTTTGTAAAAGTGGCACACAAGCTGCAGGAGCGCTACTCCAGCATTTCACAAATATATTGAGGCGATGATTTGTCATTCGGTCCAATAGCAGCGCAGTAGGCAGTGTTCATTGTTGCATCACAATTGCTGTTGTCCGTTTGTTAAACACGATCAGCAAAAGCAGAGTTTGCAACAATGCAACTTATAAGCGTATTGTTTAATGCGCACATGTGCACCTTACCTATTGTTATGGCAACTTGTTTTTATGGAATTTACTTCTGGCAGAGGGGCGGTAATCAGTTATAGCCTTTGTTTAGGCTAGGTTGTAGATGAGCGGCTAACTCACTGTAGGCTACTTGGTGAAAATGCAGATAAACTTTACTTTCTGCATGACAATCTTAAACTGTTGATATGGAACTACTGAGAATTGACAAATCAGTTGACATATTTCATTTTATACCAATGCCAGTACTTCAGTTGCAGTAACTAATGGAACTAGTTTTTCTTTTTTAAGGACATGCAGCTATTTAATGTTACATTACATCAAAATTCCAAATTTGATTCTTTACGACTTGAATTGACTTTTCAAGCTGAAAACCCACTGAGTTGCACAAGAGTCTGAAAGGTTGATTTGTGAAATACATACAAAAACAAAATTTTACAAGATTTATGTAGTAGAGTAACTGTTAACAAACATAATATCAAAGATCAAAAAAGTTACTGCTGTTTTGGAAATCTTTTCATTTTTGGCAATGGTTAATTAAATACAGTGTTGTACTAATTTTAACCTCCTTAACTTGATGCTCCATTCTGTACTTCCTTTTCATTGTGCAGCATCTTTCAACTTTCAAGCACTGTTTTTGCTTTTTCGGGTTTAAACACCGTAGGCAGTTCTCTTACATTCAGTATTCTGTTCTTATTGGTTTGTTATTTTAACATTCTTTTTTTATTCATGGCACTGTGTTTATTCATTGTAAACAGTGTATACTATGCTAACAAGTTTGGCTAATCAAGTATTGAAATTGCTGCAATTTCAAAAATTCTAGCGTATAAATCCCAATTTTTAAGGTTTGAAAAAAAAGGTCAGGCATAAACTACGTAACATTTTTGATAATGAGGCAGAAAACAAGATTTAAAAATTTCGGAAATATTGGTATCGGCTAATAGATCGGCCCATGAATGGCCAATATATCGGTATCGGCCTCAAAAAAGCCATATCGGTTGATCTCTAATTAAAACAATTATTTTAGGCAAAATTTAGTGTGAAAGCTTATTTTCATCACAGAATAAAACATTTTACTAAAAAAATATTTAAATTAACAAGCATTTAAAACTCACATCATCTTTTCATTCAAGTTACCAGCTTTTTCAGTATATATATCAGGGTAATTTTTAAGGAAAATGTTAGGAACCTGGTATGGATCTGTAGGGACCCGATTTCTCTGATTCTAGGAACCTGATTGTCTCTGATTTTAGGGACCTGATGATATTTTCTCTGATTTTAGGGACCCGTTTGAAATTCTAGGGACCCGATCGGGTCCCTAAAATGCTTTAATAAAACCATGTATACATAGAAATATGTTGAGCATCACACAATAGTTTTATGTCAATTTATACAACAAAGATGAATGGCAACTGTTTACCTCTGACAAGAAATGGAAACTAAACTTATAATTTAGCAAAAATACAAGAAACTGATTATGAACACCCATAATTAACACATTTGATGCCAGTGCACGAATATATCTTACCTAAAAATCAGCCTAAGTCAAAAAGCTTTCACATGTATTAGCAACACTATAACTCGCCAGTCGATTGTGCTAGAGAATTGTTCAAACCCTCCAAGTCTGTAATGAAAAAGAAAACTTTTTGATTTTGTTTTTTTTGTGAGTGAGGTAGGTTTTCGGCCATTTTTGCTTATATTACCTGGCCTGGGGCCCAACCGCTAGACGGAACTACTTCGCTTTAAAGTTTTCATTGGAAACTAGGCTAGAATCTGAGTCTTTTGAGCCATTGATCGACTTTATAGCGCTTCTGGTTTAAACATTATAAGCTAAAAATAACAAATCAATTTATTATCTAATTAGTACATATTAATTATTTATTTTGCAATTTTTAGGTCTTAACTTTTGCACCCGATACCCCAGCAAGACATCCAAAGTCTCAAAAGATGTGGATTTTAGCTTTGTTTCCAATAAAATGTTGAGCGAAGCATCACAATCTAGAACTTTGGGCCTAGGGCCAGATGAAATCGGCCAAAAAGGCCTAAACCTTTTTTACTTATGAAACCACTCAAAACATCCAAAACCAAAAACCACAAAACTTTTTTTCATTGCAGACGTGAAGATTTCCCAAGTCTTTTGAGCATTTCGGTACCAGAGTTATGCCTGTGCATAGACATTTGCAAACTGCTGGTTTTCAGGTGAAACCATACCAGCTAAGGTGTGAACACCTTAACTCTTTGGCGTCCAGCTGCTTTCGAAAAAAAAAAACGCCTAAACGCACGTGGCTTTGCGCGGGAATATCCCCGCTCGTCGAAGCGTCGGACCTGGTCGAAGCGTCAAAGACGCGGCAAGTCTTTTTTAGCCTGCACTTGAAGAAAATTTTTTGTTTGGGGGTGCAGGTTTTTTGTGAGTGACGTCATAAGTGGAGGACTTTTAGGCCACCTTGGCCCACTTTGCCTGAGCCTGGGCACCAACCGTTAGGTGGTAGTATTTCGCTGAAGTTTTTACTGGTAATATGCTACAAGCCAAGTCTTTTGATGCTTTGGATGACCTGCTGGGGTTTCTGGTTAAAAAATTATGATGTAAGTTAGTAAAAATATTTGACTAATTAGCTAATTAAATGATTTGTTTATTTTACATCATAACTTTTCAACCAGAAACGCTAGAAAGTTGATCAAAGGCTCAAAAGACTCGGACTCAAGCCTAGTTTCCAATAAAAACTTCAGCAAAGCACTTTGGCCCAGCGGTTGGGCCTTAGGCCAGGCAACATGAGCCAAAATGACCCCAAAACTACGTCACTTATGACATCACTNACAAAAAATCCGCATCCCCCAACCAAAAAANTTTTTTCGAGTGCAATCTACTAGATTGGCCGATCCNTTTGAGCCCTTGAACAGCTCTCTAGCGCAATCGGTCGAGGAGATAGGCCATTGGTAAGGNAACCAGAAACTGCTGTTTTTTAGGCCGAAATCGAAATACGAATATANCGTACGCCGGCTCTCAAAGTGTTAAAAGCCGATCTACGAATATATTGTACCTGGATTTCGGCCTAAAACCAGCAGTTTTCGGTTGCTTTATCAATGCCATAGCTCTTCCGCCGATTGCACTAGAGACCTGTTCTAACCTTCAAAAGATTTGGTGAGTATTCTAGTCTGTACTCAAAAAAAAATTTTTTGGTTGGGTGTGGCGGATTTTTTGTGAGTGACGTCATAAGTGAAGCAGTTTTTAGGCCATTTTGCCTCATGTTACCTGGCCTAAGACTTAACTGCTAGGTCAAAGTATTTCACTGAAGCTTTCATTGGAAACTAGGCTCGAGTCTGAGTCTTTTGAGCCTTTGATCAACTTTCTAGCGTTTCTGGTTCCAAAGTTATGATCTAAAATAAACAAACTAATTAC
>JGI24021J15306_10004828_pt1 | contig 15820 bp, 9 predicted proteins | sample Ectturendosymbi1_FD_15306 | JGI IMG/M metagenome (IMG submission 15306)
ATTTCGACACCTGTTTTTTATGGCCTTGTTGCCAACTTCAGTTCCAGAAATAGAAGAGAAGTCATCTTATTAGCATGACTACAAAGAGACCGTTATATACTGTACTTAGTTTGGTTATTGGCATTTGTATATGACTGCAAAGTGTCCCTAGTTACCCAATCTCAAGCCTGGCATTTCTGTAGCTTGTTACTTTTTTTTATCCAAAGTTGTTTTTTCTGATGCTTGGCCTATCACAATGGCAAAAAATTGCCTATCCGGGCTACTGTCGGGCGCAAAAGTAGATAAGCGCTTTAGGCCGTTACGTTTACACCCTGCGAAGTACGCTCAAAGTAATTGAAAAGTAGCCTGAGCTTTCTACGTACTGTATGTATGCAGCCACGGATTCATTTTGGGAAACCTTCTAAAGAAACAGTTACCATCCCACAACGTTTACGCCATATATGGCAGATATGAAAATATTTAGTTTGAAAAATATTTAGTTTGTAGATGTGTGGCACAAATAGAACTGATTTTGAGTAATTTTGAGCAGTTAGATGCATTTTGAAATCAGTGAGTGTTAAAGGGTTAAATGTGGATTTGAGTTCGGTTAAAACAACTTCGGCTATATCAGTGGTTCTCATCCCCATACAAATCGAAACATTGTACAGTAAATTCATCCAAAAAAAAATCACAAAAAAAGATAATTATTGCAAAGATTTGCATACCTTGCGCGAAGAAACCATAGACGATTATGAACCAAGCACGACTCTTTTTTACCGTCAATCATTGCAGTTAAAACAGCTTGTCTTCGAGTGCTGCTGACATTCACATCCCCCTCGTTGTGCAGTTTTTCATGCGTTGAATAAAAAATCATAAAAAAGTAAAGGTTTTCCATCCACAGATTTTCCTCCTAAACTCCTCCCTGGAACAAATCTACTTCCCGGAATTAAAACATCCTCCCTTAGTGAGCCAAGTGGCAACTTTTTGAGAACCACTGGGCTATATCGTTACTTCACACACAGCGACGCGTTTTCGTTGGTCCTCACAGATTATTTTGTTGGTTTGTTGCTACAGTTACATGTTTTGTTGCGGTTTGAAGTGCAAGCTCGGATGTGGAACCCTCACATAAACACGAGCATTGAAAGAAAGTAAATTCCAAAAGAAGCCTGATAAAAACAAGAATTAGCTGGTGAGTGAGTTTAGCTAGCTTGCAGTGATAGCTGTTAAGATAAAGATGGCAATTATGAGGACTTTGTTGCGCCATCATAATGAAAATCACATCATTCAGTTCATGGTCCAAGAACATCATCGTTCATTCGACATAATATCATTGAGGAGTCTGTGTTGCAAAAGCAAAATTGCATTTTCATGTACACCACTGCTGACAGGTCATTACGTAAGGTAGTAAAAGAAGATTGAAACCGCAGTTAAAAAAATGCGGATTCCACAGAATACATGTTTAAGAGCACTGGGATTGAAAACTGAAGGTTAATTTGTCAAATACAAATGTGAATTAGAGCGACTGACTGTGGCTATCTGTAATGGAAACGTAATCAAGATCTTGGCGTAACAGGTTATCAACCTGGCACAGGAACACAGGAAGATGATCAGGTGTCGTCATAAGAGAAAAACACATGGAGCTTTTGAAATTACAGAACTATCAGCAACCGACCATGTCAGTGGTATTTGATACAATTGATTTGAACACAGGCCAAGTGACTGCTACTTGTGTTTGTGTGCAACAGGCATCAGGACGACCATTATACACTGGGCAGCAAGCCGCCATCGTATGGTTCAGGTGATAATAGCCCAAATATTCCTAGACCTGATGATAGAAGTCTCTAAATCATCTGAAATATATATTTTTAGCACATTTAGGTTGTATTTGGAAAGCTTCTTACATACCAGCAAGGAAACATTCATGTTCTTTGATTCACGATCATATTATAATGAAAAAAAACCTGATACAGGAATGGTTAGTGAAGCTAAGCTCTTCATATTGCATCAGCCACTACGCTGCATCAACGTGATGATTACAAAGAGTTTTTAGAAAAGTGAACGCTATTTTTGGATGGACGTGACAAGGACTTCAAATTCAAGTGTCCTGGTGACCTGCACAAGCCCAGATGGATGGAAAATGCCTCTATGCAACCAACATCATTTTTTTGGATATACAGATCAGTTCCTGCCATCTGGACCCATTGCAAGAAAGTGCAAAGTTGCATGGATTTGTTGCTTTGGTGTGTTTGATATATAGTTCATGTTGGAATACAATCTCAATGTAGACCCGGTAAATATCGATTAAAATTCATGAAACATTCACAGATTTATTTTTTCCAAGAGAGAAGACTTTTAGGGTCTAGCCGTGAGAATATGAAGACGATTTAAAATCATGGGGGATCTGACGCACCCTATTACCGCATTTAATCCATGATGAAGACAGGCGTTTCAATGGCTGCAGCATATTTCAAACATTTCAAAAAGGTTGATCTTGCCTGGATTCGGTTTCCGGGTCGACGAATATCAAACGCTCTGTACTTGCTCTCACGTTTTCGAGGAATCAGCTGACTGAGCTCTGCTTTCATGATTTTGCGATGAGAGAGAAAGATTGCACAAATCTGTGTTCAATCTCCACAAAGGCGGCGAAGTCGATTCAATCAGCAATTTTTAAAATAGGAAATCGATTTCACATAATAGTGAGCATCCTGTCCTGAATGATGCCAACGCATTTCCGCCTGTTAGAAGCAATTATTTGGGAACGACGTAACTGCCAGTTTGATGCTTGCAACTTGTATTTTGATACAGTATATACATTTTCATTTTGCAACCAAATAACTGTTGCGATAAATTTCAAAAATTGGGTTGCTCTGAAATGTGACAACTCTTCCTGCAAGCAAACTGTTTGTGGACAGCATTGGTTTATGCGCATGCGTAAGGTAATTCCAGACTTTATTTTGAATTTCCTTTAATGCTTGCTTGAAAATGAACATTTATGTTGAGTTGAATTAGATGAATCCACTTTCAAAGCGAAACGAAATGCGTTAAAGAAATGCGTCCCAAACACCAAACCACATTTTCTCACGTTAACGCGCTCAGAAGAGCAATCACAAAAGTCAAGCATTTTGGTACTTTCAAGTGCCACATTATTTTTTATGACGGAAAGTTTCTCTTACCCTAAGATCCTTACACTCCAAGGGAAAATAGCTTGTTACGTGGAGTGTGTACGTCTTTTATCTCTTTTATTACAAATTTTATTTGAGCTCTGAGTAGTGTGCAACTCCTGCAAAATCTCTTGTTGAAATCAAGTTTCAATCACGCTTGAAACGAAACACACTTTCCAAAGTTAATTTTAATGCAAAATTTATTTTCATAAGAGACGAAATATGAAAACGAAAAAGATTTAGGCGTTCACTTGTTTGTTGTTTGTTTTGGTTCTGCTTGATCTATGTGATTAGTCATGGAGAGTTTTTATAAGGATTACGAATCTTTATTCAGTATGTGTCGAGAGTTTTCCTCAGTTCAGCTGTTCATAATTTGTTCCGAGGTTTCACACTTTATAGTAGCTGAGTGAAACATTTAATGCACTGCTGAGCTATATTACAGGGATGGGCAAACAAGTTCAATAGAAGAGTCATTTGTAGAAAACCAAAAACACCAGACAGCCGCAAAGTAAGTTTTTAGTGTCAAGTATATTCCGTTAAAGAATGAAAATCACACATAAAATGACCCACGTCAAGTCGTGTTGACGCCTTGGCCACTAACCATAAGCATTCGTGCAAACACATGCTGGCGAGCGGCACGCGGCTCGCGAGTCCCAGTTTGCCCACCATTGTTATATCATACAAAAGACTAGCCAAGTAAAGCGATCGGCTCAGCATGAAAAAATATTGATTTTTGTTGTTGTTGTTGCTTATTATAATAATTTGTTTCTTCCAAATAGAAGGTAGTTGGTTTTCCTTGTTATTTTGTTGTAGGCTATGATATGAAATAATCAGATTTTTAACAGATTATGATTTTTTTTGCAAAATTTTACTCGTTATCTTTAGAACGGCTTTATTCAGCAAAAAGAAGATTTGAAATCAACTATACATTTCTGAAAATGTCTTTGAAGAATTTACATCTACATCTGCGGTCGCAAACCAGCTTTACTTTCTCACCTTCTAATTCAAACTGACAGGTCGTTGTGGTACCGACGATGCGACAAACACGTAATTTAACTGATGTCAGAAGGAATTAGAAACTACGGTGCGAAGGGTTCTCGTTTTAATTTGCAAAAACTGTTTTTTTTTTCCACAGTTAATGGCGGCAAATTTACAGGAAATGAAAACCAGAAAGCTTTGGATAATAATCAGCTGCGTGCTTCTTTTGGTAACCATTCATATTGTACTATTTGCACGCTTGCTTATGACCGATAACGCTTTGACAAGTATCCGGAACATCAAGCCATTTGCAGCAAGAGGTGCACTGGCCTTTGCTTTGAGAGCACGCAGCACGCCATACAGTGCTGAAGCGGATTGCACTAAATGGTCATTGAAATCTGATGCTATCAACGCTGCAAGTCCTGCCATAACTCTTGATTCCAGCAAATTTCTCTATCCTGGTTTTCTTTGGGGACCAAATAATCAAATGATTGAATTTTGGCATGCTATTTACATCGCCATAAGGCTCAACAGGTAAGTGGTACGACCAGAAACATATTTTTGCTTGAAGTATAATAGAGACAACACATGAAATCATGACTGTGTTGCTATTGAAGTCCAATTTCATGCTGTGAAAATAACCCTATGCAAGCAATATTAGACTAATTATTAAAAGCGGATCCTACTGACCATTCGCACAAATATGCAGTTGCGGCAAAGTTGAATATCACCGTTGCGATACATTACCGATGAAAACTATTTAAAACGTGATATTTACAGGTATTTACTGACGATTAGAGTTAGTAAAATGAAAAATGAACATTGAAAGAATAATTTCACAACTTTAATGCATCAAAGAGGTATTTACAATCATTATTATCATTTGAAAAACAATGTTTTTGGCGAAATTACGAAACGTTATTTTCTTCAAATCTCTCAAAGTAAAGATCTTCGCGAAGTCCCATCCGTTCTCCCAAAAGCGAACAGTTTGGTCTGGACATCTGGATGGCTTGTTTGTGAGGCAACTATCGCCAATGTGTGCGACTAAATCATTTGGGGAAAGTCTAAAAAGGCTCCTTGTTTATGAGCAACGATCAACGTGCGATTGTTTTGATTGCTGTTGTGCCTTTTATCCAATTAACTCCCAAGTATGCTGTCCGACAGCTGGTCGCATGGTTTGCATGACAGCTTTTGTGAGAGTCAGGGATCTCACAAGATTTGCTTGTTGCAGCCGCAATCCTGCAGAAAGACGTTTTGGGCAGCAACGCGTTTTTCAGGGGACATGCTGTGATTAACAAACATGAAGTGTCTACGAGTCGTTGCTTTCTTTCTTTTTTTCGGTCATGTTTTGGTCATTCGTCGATTTATTTAAATGGCCGTAAGGCTTGTCAATTTGGCCATATTTCTATTTAAAGTCATGAAAACTATCCGAAAAAGAACAAATGACAGACACTTTCAAACTATTTCGGATATTTGAATGACCTGCCTGAGGGAAAAAAAGTGCAGACGTGCTGTACGTTTTCCCGCTTGGGAAAATACGGACAATATCACTAGTACTTAAGTTAAGGTGGGCATATTTTCCATGTGCAAAGTGCAGCTTGTCCAAACGTTTTCCCGATTAGAAATTCCACAGTTTCGATGCTTCGACTGTGTGGTCTGCATGCCCCAGAGAAGCCTGGTATTGCTGACTACACTCACGGCAAAATGGCCTATTGGCCTGTCGACCACTAGATTGCAAACATTCTTTTCTGACATTGTCGAGGGCCGGTGTGAAGCCAGAAATAATTTGATAAGCTAAACGGAATGTACGGCCACCTACGTTTATACACAATGTTCGACAAAAATAAATATTTGTTACTGTTTAACAATATACAAACTATTGTGTTTTGCAGTTTTGCAGTAATGCAAAATCCAGTAATTTGTCAACGTATTGCCTTTACTTACTGTTTTCAACAGAACTATAGTTCTTCCGGCTTTTTATGCGCATTTTTCTGTCGGTGGAGGGATTCTAACTGCTCACCAGCGCGTTGACATACAAAGACTTTGCAGTTTTGTTTCTTGCGCAACGATCAAAGACTTGCAAGAGAAATGTCAAGGTTGTTTTGACGCAGCATTCGTGGTAAATTGCATTGCTAGTTTTCATTATTTTTAAAGCTGTTTGACTTCCGTTTGACAGTAAGACGAACTGAGCTTCTGCAATGATCAGAGACATGTAGAATCTTCCTTGCCAAATGTATGCCTGGTTTTCTGGGAAAAATTTTGATTAATTCATTCATCTGAAACTGGCGACTGTCAGGGGAGATATCTCAATGGCACAGTGTCTGCCTCTCAAGCGAAAGCAGCGTGTTCAGTTAATGGTCACATGGTTTCCTCTTGGCTGAAAGTCGCGTTTTTTTGCCAAGAACCCTTATTTACAACATTGTCGAAGTCAACGCACATCATTCAGGCTCAGGCCTGCTTTTTATTGCAATAACACGGATGATAAAGGAGCTAACGCCAAGCTCAAACTCGGTGGCGAAAGCAGGTCAGATTCCAGTAAGAATAGCATTTGCGCAGTATAAAGTTAAATATTGTTGCATGGCATGGTGAATTTAAAAAAGTGAGAACATGAAAGATGTTAAAGCAAATGCACCGATTTGTGTTACTTGATTAAAAAATAAGTTATCAAAATGACACTAATAGGCAGTCAGTTGAGGCGGTTGCATTAAACATGACGGAAGGCAAAGGAATTGGCAAAGGACATACTGACTTTTGAAGTACTTTGAACCATTTTGTAACTTGCCGCTCCAGTTTAATATTTACTTCGAGTTTCTGTTCTTGACATCGCTGGTTGATTAATCTCTGACATTTTTTCAGAATCATGCCGTGGAAACAAAATTCGTCAGAATGGTAGAAGAAGCAACCAATTTAAAGATATTGCACAGACGGAATCCGCGTTACGTGAGTCATTCTAAGGCCTCCAAGTTAAGATTAACTGATTACCACCAGAGCATCGACGACCTAACCATTCCGACTTTTCCAATATCTCATTTTACTCGACAAACGCTTCCTTCAGATGGAATTTTAAGACGTTTATTCAACACGTCAGCACCCTGCGTTTTCTATCTCTCTTCTTTTGAAGGTCTGGACATTGTACCGGAGAACAACTTCAATCCTGCAAATGCAGCAATTACCCAACCTCCGAGCGCTCTTAACGATCGAATGCTTTATTCCTATATTTTGGATGCTGCTCAGAAACCCCTTTGCATTAAAGATGCTGCAAGGCAGTACATCAGGGCAGCTTTCCGTGATCATTCTTACATTGGTGTGCATTGGAGATACAACAAGGAAGACTGGATGGAGTTTTATTGCGGAAGATCCGACATGAAAAATATGTGCGAAACGATAAAAAGTATAACGGTTGAAGATGTGGCCAAGGCAGTGCTTGAACATGTTCCGATGACCTTAGATCGCATTTACATTTCTTCACCACAGTCTGAAGCAGAATTCACCCGCGAGCTGCTGCAGTTGCTACGTCACAGGTTCAGTGCACCTTCACTGAACCTGAACAGCTTTCTCTTGGAGACGTTTCAGCCTTGCTGGATAAAAGCAGGTTGGGTGAGCGCTGGTGACATTATTTCGTTTGCTGAAATGGAGGTAATGCAGCACAGCGAAATGTTTTTTTATTCCGCTGGCTCAACATGGAGTGAAAACACTGAGCTGTATAGAAAATTGCAATTCGGGGAAAGAACGGCTCGGAAAGATTTCTCCATTTTATCTATTTCGACACGTCATGTGGCATTAAGAAAGCAACGCGAGCTTGCAAACCGACAGATGTGATTTGAAAGATTTGACCGAGTGGATTTCATGTTTATTAGTAGAAATAATGTATATATATATATCGATGTTTACGAAAAAACATTGAAAGAAACAAGGCAGCAACAGCAACGATCAGTGTAACGCAAAAAAGGGTTACAATGACAACATTTGCGTTATCACTATTGCAATTGCCAACGTTTGATGAAAATTACTGTTATAACAATCAGCGTTTCAGCAACGACTATTGCTATCTTCGACGTAACACCGATCACCCAAGCGCTAATGGCAACAGTGATTTCCGAAGCCTATGCATTAAGACTATCACGACTTACACATTTTGACCGTTTTTTGTCCTTAGGCTTTTAGGTTTTCTTTTACCATGTACGAAAGAAAAAATTTAAGGTTTTGACATAACGTATGTGCTTCCCATCGTGGAAAGTGATATGATGAGATGAATTTCTTATGCGCTTCGAATAACCAACCACTACTTCAAATGATCGGCATGTACAGCGCATCTTCAACATTTTATTTTGTTTCGTAGAATGTGTCTCAATTCATTGTTTTGCTGGACTTTGACCAAGGGTGTTTAGTATTTCGATTTTTTGCATTTTCAGGGTTGAACACAAGACTCTTTGACTGCAATGAACCTGTTGCCATCAGGACTTGGATTAAGAAATTCCAAGGATAACATTATCCGTGCCACCTGCAGACATTCTAGTAGTAAACAACTTCACTAAACCCCGTGGAATACCTTCTTTTCTGTTTTGCGATCTGGAGTCAAGATAAAAGCGCCCTTTCTGTGTAGTCGTATGAAACTATCTACAAATTAATTGACCTGTCCGCTAGATTTTTAACTAAAGAAAACGAGTAAAAAGATTTTGTTCCTTTAATCTTACCATTTTTTAAATGCAAATTCTACAAGCATTTTTATATCATAACCGTAAGCTCAGGAAAAGTTAGAGAAGTGTTTTTCAACATTTCTGCTGCAGCTGAACCTTCCGCAAATATCTGCGTTGCTTATGGAACACTGTTCAATGGTCCAAGTGTCTATCCTACTTTCTGTAAAAAAAAACTGTGAAACACCGGTGTTTCTACAACCACACAGAATTGTGGTTGCGAATTTCGTCCCAGGAAATTTTGGTCTGTTTCGGTTTAACACCTGGCAGCCATTCGCGGAACCTTGAGGTTCAGCGGGACGCCGGTTGAAAAACATTGAGTTAAAGGCAATTCCATTTACATGTCAGTATCTCTTAATTTCTGTGTGAAACATTTTAGTAGTTGGTGAAGCAGTTACAACAAAACATTACAAGCACACAGCTGAAGTGATGTTACGACCAAAAGAAAATGAGGAGAGGTTGTGAGATTACTTGCACACGATGGCAAAAAATACTGAGCTATTAGTCCACTTTGTATGTCTTTTGATCTTTTTTTTGAGAGTGTGCCTTGCATCAGATTTTTTCACGAACAGAAGCCAATGTCCATTGTTTTGTCTCTATTTTAGTATTAATAAAAGCTTGCAATGATTGGTAAGTTCCAGTTGGAATGTCACTGCACAACCCTAGTAAATGTTTTGAAATATTTCGTTACTTATTTAATCTTCAGAGGGGTGGTGCATGCGCTCCGTTTCGTTTACGGAACAGATGTTCAGCCAGGAATTTCTTGGAAGCAGGCAACGTCTATGAATGAAATGAGCATCCCAGTAAATGGTGTGCAGCATAGCGAACACTAATTTGCACACATTCATTAATCATATCCTAATATGCTTTTTATGCCTTTCTTCATTGTGTGCATCAAGGAAGGTGTTTCACATCAACCGTGGCAGAAGAGGATGCAGACGTCTGGCAACTACACAACAGGCATCTGACAATTGCATAAAAGACATCTGACAACTACGTAAAAGTATATGCCTGGTAATATTGCCTCAGTTTTTGACTTATATAACGCAGGCCTATCGATTCGAGTATAATTTTAGTTTAATTGTTTACATTTCAGCAACAAGACTTTACGTATATTCATTCTTGTAAATTTCAAGCAAGAGGTTTACGGGTGAAATTATTAAAAACTAAGGAAAGGTTTAGAGAAAGCACGAAAATTGTAGTTTCCCACACAGGCTATGACCGTAATGCTGTTATCACTGAAGACTAAAAGCAAAACTATGCCAAATATGGGACATGTTGCTTCAAGAAACTGCGGCGATGAGTGAAGTGAACCTTGTGCCGCGGAAATAGCTTGCTCAATTGAGAACTGCTGACCACCGCTACTGGGCTGTAAATCATGTAGCCTGTTTTGTAGTTCGAGCGTGTCTCTTGCTCAACCAATATTACATGTTCTTCTCTTGCTTCAGCCCATTTCCACATTTATTGAAAGCTAAGTTAGCCGGTATTTCCTCTCCGTGTCTTGGAGAATTGAAGGTTCTAGGTTTCCTGTTGATCTATCGATGAATCAGTTTGCCGTTCTCTGCTTTTATTGCTTTGCGATGAATCGCACTTGGAAATATCTACATTTCAGCATCAAATCTTCACAAGGGCGACGCAGCCAAACCTCATCGCTAATTGCTTTGCTAAGAAATCCAAAGAGACAGAGAGGTGATATGATAATGTATCTGTTGAAAAGTCGTCTGCTCAAAACGTCTGTAACCAAATCCTCCTCTTCTACTACTCTTGTTGAGGTGAAATACTCCTCTTGGTGCAAAGCGAAGAGAGACAGAATACAAATGATAGAATAAGAATTGGAAATGTGTGCATATTAGAGCTCTCTATATATTAATTAGGGGTACGATCGTTTTATCCATAATTATTGCCGTTTTACTAGAAAAACCTGGCTGAATATATGTTAAATACACAAAACGCAAGCGCATGTCCCTTTCCTTTAGAGATGAACTAAGAAATGAAATATTGCAAAATAATATCAAATTTCTACAGTATATGAATTAAGACGGAAAGTGAACACCCATTGGGAGCTTTAGCTAGTAACAGCAGGAAAAGGTCCACAGAAAGCAATAGACACTAGTTTCTGTTGAAGAAAAAATTCGATGCAAAAGAGGCTCACATAAACAAATGCCAGATGGTATATGAATAAGGCAAAATCACAATAGTTTTCTCAACGTGCGCAACTAATCTGAAAATTACTCTTTATTTTCTTTTGGCCATACTATCACTTCAGTTGTGTGCTCGTAATTATTTGTTGTAAGTGCTTCCTTAAATACAGATCGCAAAGACGTTTTATACAGTTAAGAGCTGCTGATAAGTCAGGGAAATAGCCCTAACGTTACATGAGGTTAAGGATATGGTGTGAAAGCACTTGTTAAAATTTCCATTAAAATGAAATGTTGCGCGTCAGGAAACAATATCGTTTGGCTCATTTCGTTATCGCGAAGACCTAGTGGACAGGTTAATAGGTTCTTAGCCAGTGTCGTAACGCTACAACAAACAGAGTGCTCTCCACTTAATTCTTGATCGCAACACTACAGAAACATTGCATCACCAAAATTTTTGCGCAGATGTTTCGTTCCAGAATACTTGCAAACGGCACAGCAAATATTTCACTTTGAAATTCTGAGTCTTAATGCAGATCGTAATAAGTCGTGTTGAACGCTAAAAATGCTTAAATTAATGCTAAAAACCCTTCGGCAAAGTCCAGCAAAAGCACTTTTTTGGGACACATCCCACGAAACAAAATAAAATGCAAAATTTTTCAAGATGCAGTGTACATGCCCATCATTTAAGGTAATTATTGATTGTACAAAGTTTATCAACAAAATTTGTCTGATCCTATCATTTTGCATGTGGTGAACCACGTATAAACACCCGTACATCCTACATTTGTTCTTTGGTACATGGAAAATGAAAAGGTAAATTGCCTCAGTGGTAATACCATTAAAGAGAAACTTATGTTTATTTGTTGATACCTCTTGTGAAACACGGTCGTACCAGTTGAGCAATTATCGTATTTTTGTTGAGGATACTGTCATATTTCTTGGGTCTTAGGTGCATTTCAAAACACAAGCCTCTTTTCCTGGCGGGTGACTTTTGTTGTTGTCTTACTGTGAGTCAGCCCCGGATTATCTTTTATCCTTTTTGTGAGTATGGTTCATGTACATATATATCCGCATGCTGAAAAAATACTTTAATTAATGCTTACGGAATTATGGATTAGCAATGTTGCACAAATCAGAAATGTTTTTTAGGAATACCATTTAGTTTCATCTATTCATTTCAAGGGCCTTGCACCTGCCTTCACCAGCAGGCGTTTACGTAATGCTTAAGATCGCTCTGGCGGTCACACTGTGTTGTTTAAAAATTAAAGTTTTTGGCTATTTTCGCATCTAAAGGGAATAAAAATGTTTTCGATTCGCAACATCAATCTAAATAAATTGGATTTTCGTTTTTCATTTTTTGTCGTTCAAAGGAAAAATTCATTAACTCCTTCACGAAAAGCTGCAAAAGAATATGAATTCACACCACATTTCCTTTCATGTACAGTATGCTTTTAGTTGTATTAACTAGTTTGCACATTTCTGCAAGTAATAACTCAGATGTTGTGGCAACGTGTTTCATCTTCGTTCAGCCTCATCCCCAATATAAACAAATGACTGGTGTGTTTTTATGAACGGGACGTTCCTGTTCTCAAGTAATAACTCAGACGTTGTGACAACGTGTTTCATCTTCGTTCAGCCTCATCCCCAATATAAACAAATGACTGGTGCGGAATACTGGTGTGCTTTTATGAACGGGACGTTCCTGTTCTCAACGTCGTTTGTAAGACTTGCCGTTGGTGCAGTACCCCTTTTTTGAAAAATTCGTTGAAGTGAGAAGAGAATAACTCTTTCAAACACCCCTGAGCAAATATTTTTCAATAGCGCAATCAAAGCTCCATTACATTACACTGTTTTCTGCCTACGATTCTAACGGTTTTTCTTTGTATTCTGCTGGAAGAATAGAAAAACGTTGCAACGCAAGCGCGTGAAAATTCCGATCACTGCCAATCTTTTTGCATCGATTTCGCTCACTTTGGCATTCTTCATTTCGCTTTTTGTCCAAAGTAAACATCGAACTTTTGTCAAGGACCAAAGGTAGTTCTTGAGAAGAGCTTTTTCCAGAAACGACAGTTGAAAGCGCTCAACTATACATATAAATTCTTACCCCTTCACTTTGACAACAGAAGCATGAGGCTTGCAGCGCGAGGAGTAGCAACAGAACGAAGCGAATAACTTCAATCGTATTTCCAAGGTTTTGGTCTAACTGTCACTAATTTCCTAGACAATGTAATCTCTGCATGAAAAGCTTCTGTGATTGCTACAGTAGTTCAGGAAGTGTGTGTACATTTTAGTTAACATCCTGCATATAGTCTTTCATCCACTTTTGAACGATGATTTAATTGAATTAATTTGCTTTATCTGCTGCATGCAAACGTTTCTCAGAAAAAACTGCGTTTTGAAAACAGTTTGTTGAGAATACCAAAAACTTATCCATGGCAGGACCTATTTTGCAGTATGTACAACGCCGATATGAAGATAAAAAAATCTCTGATGTGATATTTATTACCTGTTCCTATTATGCATTATGACAAGTCAAGGAAATGTATATTGTAGAAAGCATTTGTGTAAAGGATCCGATGAAAATTGAAAATCGCAGAAGCGTCTGCTAATCGGATAACATAATTTATGCTCAGGGTTTCATTCAAAATAAATTATTTTGTTTGTTGAAGTATTGCAAGAATATTATTTTTTGCTACTTAGTGCAAGTGATGCTCAGTAACGCAGACCATATCAGCCAGGAAAAACAAACTTTGTCAATTGTCAGCGGTTATCCAAGTAACTAATCTCAACATGTGAGATAAGCAAAAATCTCTCGGAAATGTTTAATAGGATATTGATATTGCGTAACACTTCACATCGTAATTCCTACATGGAAAGGAATGCTTCCTGGTGAAACGTCGAAAGGATAAAAAAGAGCAGATACACGAAACAAAATCAAGATTAAAATGCATAAATCAAGGAAACAGATAAATTCATCGTAAGCTTTAAACAACACGCCATATGGTTCAGCAAGCAAAATTGCTTGATTCTTACTGAAACAAAATATGCATGCAACACTGCGGAGTATTGCATGCTGTTAAAGCAAAACCAGAGCAACAATTTATTTTTCTTGGGTGACTAATAGCTGCACGATTTTGAAAAATTTGGAAAAAATCTATCTAAACGCATTAAAGATACGAAAGCGGCATGAAGAACCTAATGAGGGACAAATGGATCTGGTATCAAAAATGCCTACTTTCCCTTGTTATAGGTTGACACAAGATTATATGGAATGTTTCAATTGATTCGTGATCATTAGAAAAGTCTGTCCTAACAAATCTAACCTTTTTGGCAATTGGCAAGGACATTAATATTTTTCTGTCATTTCCTCATTGCTCTTTTTTTGCGTTGGGCATAAACACCCAATAGCAGTTTGATTTCAGAAAGACTCTTTCAAACTGAATAAAGCTTGGTGCAAATTTACACAACTCAAGGCTGTTTTCAAGTCATTGTCCACGTGTTCAAGAACTGCATTTGCTTTGGTATAACGACTTTTTCTTTCATAATGTTTTGTAATTTGGTTGCTAATATTATATTAAAATATTTGTCAATGGTAAACTAAGAAATACAACTGATCCAACAATCCGCAGCGCCACGATTTCTCTTTACAGGGCAAGTCTTGTGATGCAAGAACTCACTACGTCTGATTGTTTATGTTAAATGTTTCTTTGCGTCGCTAGTTGTTACGGAAACCGTTTCCGTTTCATCAACGCCTTGTGGGTGAGAGTTTCATGTCCAAACATGAAAAGATGGTTTCGTCTTTGAATAGTCGCCTGAGAATCGTTCTTTCCATGGATACAATTTCGACAACTGACGATGCTCTTCAGTTACCAACTCAGGTTTATTTGTGTTTGTTGCTAGGTTACGATCGTTTATACAACCTGAAAAAATTCAAGACTGTAAGTCAGACACTGCTGGGCAACACATATCTCTGATTCAATTCCAAACAGTCCTTTGGAATAACTGAACTACAAGTTTGAATTTACGGCAAATTCTGGGTACGTATTCAAGTGTGTTTCGTCCTTTTTGAAATCGCTTATTATGCAAGGTTAGGTGAAAGGGAATTGCTACAGTAAAATATATTTTATGGGACAGATTCATTGTTAATATTAGTTTCATCTTGCAAAATAACAGACGAAATCAGGAGTGCACAACCTGCGAGCCGCATGCGGCTTTGATAAAAAATTATGAGGCCGTGCACATGTAAATCAAAGCACATGTTTTGTCGACCGTGAATTAACATAAACTCTTTATCTTCCGTACATGTGGATAGTTAGTAGAAGGATGGTCAAACTATAGTGTGGAAGCAGACTTGGCCCCATGCGGAAACGGACAGTTGTCGGCGATGGACGTCTTAGCCATAAATCAGTTCATAAGAATCGTTAAAAGGAACATTTTCAACTATACTTCAACTTCTGTGTTAACTTTTTTCTTTTTACAATACACATTACATACACCGCGACGTTGACAATCACACATTACAGATTTCAATCACTCATCGCACGTTCATAATCGCACAAATACCAGCTAAAATGTCAGAAATTGAACTCGTCCATTTGGAAAGTGTGGGCAATTCCTGAAAGTCACGAACAGTCCTTAGGATGACTAAGGGCCCTTGTAGTCTAACCTTTGCAGTATTTCAAAATCACTTCTTTCGTATAAAACGTTTGCAACCACAATCGCCGAAACATCCCGTCGCCGAACTGTCCTAGATCAGCTCCTTGTGAGGACGAAGAACAGAAGCAACGAAAACAATACAAATACCTGGAAATCATCACTGGCGGCCGCAGTTCATAAAAACAACCGTAGTTCGGCCGGCAGTGGCGAA
>JGI24021J15306_10004829_pt1 | contig 15819 bp, 13 predicted proteins | sample Ectturendosymbi1_FD_15306 | JGI IMG/M metagenome (IMG submission 15306)
GTGCTGTCCTTGACTATTCTAATCATAAGCAATTTTTCTTTTTCAAGGCTTTTGCTTCCATAACTTCAGCCCCCCCCTTAGAAAAATCCTGGCTGCGCCCCAGAAGAGAGGGAATGGGATTACTCTACGGTTCAGAGATTACACCATAGACAGACTTGGAGTCACTGCACAGAAGGCTGAAGAGATGCTTCTGAAGATACTAAATTAAAGATTGTGCAATGTGCAACTTTTTCCAAAAATCTTAATCCTCGAAATATCGATGAAAGCGTTTCGGATATCCGGATCTGTATCCGGTTTCCGTTTGAAAGCAGTTTTTGGATATCCGTACCCGGTTGCAAACTCACTATCCTGCCGGATATCCAACCGGCAAACCGGATAGTGATCATCTCTGGTTCAGGCTATCGAGGGTGATAGATAGATAGATAGATAGATAGATAGATAGATAGATAGATAGATAGATAGATAGATAGATTTATTTGGCGGTACTGAATTCATTTTGCTAGGTATACTCGATAAAACAGAAAAAACGCCGGGGCACCGAAAAAACACAGAGGTTATCTAGTCAGGTGCCCCAAAAGGGAGGATGGCAGACTGGTGAGGAAGGATGGCAGACTGTCAGTCTGTGTTCTGATATCACTGGTGCTTAGCTTATGCTCAACTGCTGTATCACAGTATGTCAATTACTGGAAGTTTTACCTCTTTGCTGGGTCGTGTTTTGAGCAGTATTCACAATTTGTTTGTTTCAGTGAAATGTAGAAGACTCATTGCCTCATGAGGCAAAATGAGATTCTAAGTTAGGGAAAACCTGCAGTTGACCAACACAGACAAGAAACCACTACCTGCTTACCAGCACTAAAAGCATGACAATACTCATTCATACTGGCTAAAGGCAAAATAGTTCAAGCAGTTATTTTACCTCATGTGGCAAAACAGACTCTGCTTTCCAGCTTTCGGAATGTAAACAGGGGTCGGAGTGTAAATTTCCAATGAGCTCTGGAACAGCAGCAGGAGGTGGAGTCACTTTTTTAGGAACAAGAGCAGGAGTCAAAAAAGTGACTCCGATCACCTCTGCTCGAAACATAAATGAAAGCGATTCGGATATCCTTACTCATATCCGGTTCCCGTTTGAAAGCAGTTTTTCGATATCCGTATCCGGTTGAAAACTCACTATCCTGCCGGATATCCAACCGGCAAACCGGATAGTGATCATCTCTGGAGCATTGGATTGGGCTGGATCCGGACTATAGCAAATTTTGTTGATATTGGATTAGACCCGGAATGTAAATCACTTCAAGGCTTGAGATCCGTACCGGATTTGGACTGAGTTAATGGAAATAAATGCGGCATTTTTTTGTGAAAAGGCTGCATTTTCAAGCTTCTTGGACTTCGTTTGGACTTAGACTTTACATTTGAAAAAGTTTTTGGACTGTGGTTTGACTTGGATTGAGATTTGAAAAATCGGGACTGGAACTGGATCGTAAAATATGACAGTCCGCTCATCTCTGGAAGGAAAGGACCCAATGATTTAATCACGGTCATTGCGGCACCACTGCTATATATGAAATTTTACGTTACGCTTCAGAGCTTTTTGTTAGCGTTCGTGGATACTAGCACCATGCAGTACACTGTTTCTGTGAGTGTGAGGTTGGGCGTTGTGGCGTGGAGCTTACGTATTGCACCTGCTGCATTCCGTGTGGTGTTTTAAAGCAGCTATGTCCAACCCACATGGCTTACTGATCCAAAAATTATGTCAATATTTTAACCAGGGCCGCATAGCCTTGAATGGCTTAGCCTACTACAAGTCATAGCATAATCAGTGATTCGATTGTGCTTCCCACCCGACCCAGTCTGGTAGTGTATCTATCCCATTGTTTTTCGATTCGATTCTCACCTTGGTTTTGGTGACTTCCCTTTTCTTTTTTTTACTTTTTTCATAACTTTCCAAACTTTTCCCTTAGGTGTTAGGTTTAGGCTGCGGTTAGCATTTGCATTACAGTTACCGCTCGCTAGGGGTTAGCGTTGGGGGTTAGCATTAGGCTTGGGGGTTAGCGTTAGGTTTAGGAGGTAGCGTTAGGCTTAGGGGTTAGAGTTAGGGGGTAGTTTTGGGTTAGGGGTTAATGTTAGGGTTAGCATTTAGGTTAGTGGTTAGCATTACGGCTATGGGTTAACGTTAGGTTTAGGGTTAAGGTTTTGGGTTAGGGTTAGCTTTTTGGTTTATCTCTTGTGTTTACTTTGTTTCTGCCAAGCCTGTTGCTGCTGGTATCTTAGCGGCAAAATAGACGCTGCCTTTAGGTTAATTTAATGTATGTACTGAAAGCGTTCGAATCTTAATTGTAATGATAACAGATTTGATAAAAAATCATAAAGTGGCACTGAGGACCACCTGCATCAAAAAATTCAAGTTCAAGATTATCGAAGCAAGGACAGGTTGTCAGTATGTAGGATACTTTTAGTATAGCAAAAACCTAAAAACTGGGCCGCATAAAACCTTTGACTGGGCCGCTTGGGCCCGTGGGTTGGACATAGCTGTTTTAGAGCTTTACTTATTACGTGTATCATCCTTCATTTATCATTGTCTTTAGTTTTTGTGACAACTGCAAGTGCAACAACATTGATCTTATTTGATCTACCAATCTAGCTTTTTACAGTAGTAGCTAGGCCTGCTGTACTCAATACTGTAATAAAAGTATAAAGACAAGCGTGGGCGTGGGGCTAACCTGAGTGTATGTAATAGCAGAAATATCTGTTCCCGAGTTTTAATGTCTGATTACACTTTTGGCTTTGCCTTTTGACTTTTATTGATTATTGAAAAATGTTGTAGAATGTTATGATGAGCTGATTTCTACTGTAGTTGCAGTCATATTCTCAGTATTTGTCTTTTTCAAACATAGTGTAAAGGTAAGGGAATGTTCATCTGCCATAGTAAAACTCATCAATTCATGAAAAAGTATGAACCACAGGTGTCTCGGGCATGGTATACAGAGAATCAAATGACCATATCGTATATGTTCACGGTCCATTGAGATTGATCACTAATTGTTACCCTGTAATACTGTAATAAGTCTGCAAAGGGTATGTAAAACATGGATATCCATCAGGGCAGATACTGCGAATAGATTTATTTGATGTTACCAGAGTAAGCAAACAGCTTTATGCAGTATAAGGCTGAAAATACAAAAATAAGCTTTCAATCAATTATTGGGATTTAACATTATCTTTCCTTGAACACATAAATACTTAACAGTTTATGATCCTTTAAATTTTCTAGTTTTTTAATTATTCAACCATTTTTCAAAGTTTCTAACTGTTACGAAACTCCTTTTGTCAAATTTTTTTAAACCTAAAAATGTATATACATATCTTTTATGATGTTGTTGCATCATTTTATGTAGTGTTATTTCTTACCATTGTGGTGTCACTGCTATCAATACAATATGCTCACAATGTCAATAGAATATCTGCTTTCATGATCATGTTACATCATGATCCAATGCCAATTGTGAACTGCATTGTCAAATGAAAGTTCATCCTTTATGCCCATATATGGTTGCATGAAAACCCACGCATGTCTGGAATGCATTGCATCACAGCATTGACGTCACAACATTACATTCCCTCTTTCCATCCAGAGTAAAGTATTGGGCATATTACATCACATCAGTTTACATTTGTGCATATGGCAAGATAAAATCACCACTAGCTCTTCACTTTTAGTTTCACATGTTACAACTCCCATGCTTTTGTAATATATGGATGTGAAGAGACACAAGATTTATTTTCGAAGACACTATTGAAAAAATAGTCCATTTTACAAATATCAATGAACACTATCAATTGCATGAAATAGCATTTTGTAATCATTGTGACGGCGTTGTTGGCTGTTAAATTGTGCGACATTTGGCATCAGATACTTGTAGTATTGCAGTGATATCAATTATTTAGAATATATCTTTTTTAAACTGTTTATTGTTGAAGTTTCTATTTGATTTAGTACTGAGTTTGTTTGCTGTCTCTGCTCTCCAGTCAGCCTTTCAGCGTTTCACCCACAAGCAGTGCTTGCAAATTGTGAGACTGCCGGTGCGTAGTGCTATATGAAATCGATTTCCTGCTAAAAATTTGCTGATTGGTTCAAAATCTTCACTAGCTTGTTGTATTTCAGCAGGTTTCTGACTTTCATTAATACATTTTTCTTATACAAAGATACAAAATAATTATCAGCAACTGGCTGATTGCGTATTTGCATTACTTTTAGCCAGATGCAAAAAACTAAAGTGTCATGTATAAAAGGTGACACTGGATTTTTAAAAGTAACTAGTCTCCACATAAGTGAAAAAGTTGATCTAGTTTTTAAATTTTCTGATAGATTTGACTGTGTCACCCTTGTGGGGCAAGTTATTTGAAAAAGATGTGTGCAAGTCTACATTACTGCAAAATCATGAAAGCAGAGCCCAGTTGTCTGATTCCTCAAAACGTTGCAGCAAACCAGCTTTTAATTTTTGGATTCTTATCAGAAGATGTTAAAGTGAGTAGCCATGGTGGTGACTTAGCGGTTAGTGCATCCACCATCAGTGCCGTTGTGTCTAAATTCAACTGCAAGCCGGGTCTTACCAAGACCATGTAAATGGTACTGTAGCCTTCTGGCCTAGTGCACAGTATAAAGAAAGCTGTAGGAAAAGTCTCTGGGTGAGAATATAAGAGATGCAGCCCTCTGTGAAGTTCGATCATCTTGGTCTGCCTTGCCTTCGAAATACCTTCATGGTGAGTGTGCAGCTGTGGCATAGGTAACCTCTGCATCACCCCAAACAAAATTTTATCTGGGCATGATTGTGTCTGTGGTCTTGCGCACTGTTTGAATGTACTTTATGTGTGTGTTCTTGCATGCGTCTGGTATCTCATTAGCAATTGACTACATGTGCAATGACTTAGTTGTCATCAAACCAAGGCTGCAGAGCTGTTGTAAAATTGAGACTGGTCCGTCTCTAGAGCTCTTCTTGTTGTGAACATGGCTCCGGCTCCATCTCCGGAGCACTTGGTTTTCATGAGTGTGGCTCCAGCTTTGGAGCTCTCTTTTTTTATAACATGGCTCCAGCTTCAGTTTATTTTTATGCATTAATATTGTCAATTGTTTTGGTGTGCCTCAAGTTAATTGGAAAATGAAATATATTACGCACACAAAACTAAAATAATGTACCAAGCTTATTTGCGTTGGTTAATCTAGTACTGTAGTTTTTTACAATCAATGCGCTTACTATGAAACAATCAGCGAAAATACAACAATCACAGGTTCAGATGATTCAGAGAACAGTTACTAACAGAAATGTAACTCAAGATACTGGTAATATAAACAAATTATGGAAAGGCAATTGCCGGTTTTTCAATTAATGCCTGGTGATCTTTTGTTATTTCTTACGTCTGGAATCAAGAAAACGGCTGTTTGGAATACTAAATTTGTGTCTGAACATTTAGACACAGCCCATTCAGTCCAGTCCCAACAAACCAAGTGTTCTGCACTTGTTGCATGCTTTGGCTGCCAAAGTCATCAGTCTTGGTGATTCTAGCTGACAGCTACACATAGTCGATTAACTCTCTCATGTGTTCTTTCTAATGTGCACGCATTTGCATTAACACAAATGCCAAGATGTGTTTAAAGCCTTTTGTTCAAAGAAATAGTATTGCTTCTAGCAGTGTTTCACCTTAGGCTTTTTTTAACTTGTGAAGCTTAGGAGAAAATATGAGTGGTTACCATGCTGAAAACATGAAACTTGTTTCCACAGATGAAAACCACAAGAAAAGTCCACATTTGTTTGCATTGCATTTTATACCCTCCTGGAAGTGTACTGTCATGCAGAGTTTGCTACCTATTAGTTAACACTTTCATGCTATGCTGCTGCTTGCAAACGTAATGGTTCCTAGAATTTTGCCAGTAATCTAGTAAACCTAATGAATTCTAAAAACACCTACCTTGCAAAGGCATTCCGTGCAGTTCACGCTTAAGTCTGCAATAGTAAGATATCTGAATCATACTTGCTGCTAACAGCATGATTGCACACAGATACAAAAGCTATGGATATTAAATACATACTGGTTATAGCTTAGTTCTTTTTAGATTGCTACACTACTACATACCTGGTTTGATCATTCTGACTAGAAAGTAAAATGTTGTGGTGAGTTAAGGTTTTTCTTCATGCAAGCAACACCACACCTGTCCAGCTACGATCCCACAGCCTTAGTGATGATTAAGCCAAGAAACATCAAAGAGTTACATATCCATCATTGCAGTATGGCTTCATAACTCATAACAATCATGTTTAGTGGTGTTGCGAGCACTGTTTTAGGTAAAGTAAGTTGAGTTTTCAGTCAATTTGGCAAAACTGTTAGTATCTAGGAAGGGACCCAGAGCCAGAACTTCCTCTCAAATGGCCATAGCTCCAGCTCCGCTCCTAAGTTTTTATCAGAGCTCTGGCTCCTGATTCATAATCTGAGCTCCGGCTATAGCCAAAATGCCCAGCTTCAGCTCTGCAGCCCTGCATTAAAGTAGTAGTCCTGGCGGTCCACACACAAGTATATTTATAGTCAATTTGAATTACAATCTTTTGTGGGACTGCACAATTTTAAGCATGTGGCATGATTACCTGATCTGACTTTGTGTGGTTCTTTGTTTACATTCATTTAGTCGCGGTAACCATAGCTGTAGCAACAACCACTCATTCATATATGACTGCAGATTTGCACCATATGCAAAATGTTTTGAATCTTAGGTAAAGATAATGAACATCAAATTGCCAAAATTGTGAGACGAATGCACATAGTCTGATATTAAACACATATACTTTGCCTATAACAACACCTATTGAATTTTACAATACATCCCCACGAAAGTGCTTTGCCAATATCTCATTTACTATTTCATCAGAACGTTTGATGCCTTGATTAGAAACAATTTGCATGCTTTTGTTCATTTAATGATGTGCATATTCATAACTTTTATCTGCTTACTTCAATATGGTAACTTTATAAGTCTCCATTTTTCTTCCATTATGCAACGCTTCTGTATGATAATGACCAAATGCAGTGGTTGCTGGTGTGTTTTTTCAGCATTTATTCCTCTTTAGTATTGTGTGCTCAACCCTCCTAACATGTACCTTGCATTGTGCTATATCTCACAATTTCTGTATTCTTGCATTCTTTTACTAACCCTTATGATATGGACCATGTGCCAGCTCCAAACACACAGTTTAATAAAATAAATACTCCTTAAACTATTGGTTTTGATACAAAACATTGCTCTGTATAAAATGTGTTTCCCTTAAGTGTGAGACAGCAGTGTTGCAGGGAGTATGTAATTATTCAGATTTACTTTGTGTAAACTTATTATTTATCATTGTTTCTCAAGAAAATGTAGTCGAAAGTAAAGCTTTCAATTCCAAGAATTCCTTATTTGTATTTGCATCCTCTTCTCCTGTGGTGATAACGTGTACTTGGCAGTAACTCACTGTTTATGAGGCAATTCAGTTATTTATCATCATTGTTGTACAATCGGATTGCCGTATGAAAGCAAGGTATCACTTGAAACTGTTTGTCATGTACCTGTTATGGTACTCTTGTTCAAAAATTTTCTGTGGCTTTATTGAAGTTCAGTACATTTTGATTTGTCATTTTATTGTTCTTGGCACCTTTTTTCCATCTCACTAATTTTTAGTGCAAATTGCAGTGTTTTAATATGCTATTAGAATGGGTTGTAATTTTTCTAAAAAAGCAGTGAAAATTGTTAGCCGTAAAGCATCTGACTGTACTACAAACAATAATGCATCAACACCAGGTAAGTTTGAGTTGAGGTTATTTGGCGATAATTAGGAATTTACAACATGAAAAAGAAATCATGGCAAAAATACCAGGGCGCCAAAAAAACAGTGAGTTAAGAGTCATTGGTAAGAGTTGTTATTTTGTCATGCTTGTTTGCCTGCATATGCAAGGGTTGGGATAGTGTCGACTTTCAATGATGCTTGCTAACTGGTATATTTGCCATATGGTACAATGTTGTCAGCTAAATTTGAAGCATGTTTTGTTTATTGATTTTTAAGATCGTTGATTTTCTTAATTTGGGGACGCAGCTGCTAAGTGAATCGCTTTCACTGTAAAATTGACTGAAAGGTAACTTGTCCCAAAGCACTTTTCAAAGCTACACATCCTACTACGTTTCCAATCACTAATTAAGAGATTAAGAAAAGTGTTCTATATATTATTTAAGGCAAATAGCATTCAGGGTCTAATACTGCAAACATTGGAAATTTGAGTATTATCAAATTTTTCCTCACATCATCTATTGTTGTGACAACTTACTTTACTTGATATGCTGTTCAAAATCACATTTTTAATCTTGACAGCTTTCACTGCCTGTGAGGCCTACCCCTTTGCTTATCCTCACAGGACCTACAGAGCCAGGCTTCTGCTTCCCTTGTTGTTACACAGAAGGGTCCTAAGTGTCTCTTTGCTATTTGAAAGACATTTTGGCACAAGTAGTTTTTTGCATCTTTAAAGATTCGAATTAAATATTGAAAGAGAACAAAACAATGACCTCTAAAAGTAACACCTTAAAAAATTTGAAGCTTTTGCAGTATTGCTTTGAAAAAAATCTAATTATGTGCCTCGTCTCATGTTAATAATTTTGATGTAATGTTTTAAAGCTGAAAGTTGGTTTGTTTAGTAGTGAGTGACACATAAACTAATAAAAATTTTAATCTCTGCATTTATTTAGATTAACTTTATCCTTGTGGTCTTAACAAGATTTAATTTTCAGAGCCTGAAATTAAATCAACGGAACCTGGCAGTAAAATCTTGCCAACACAATCAGAATTGGAAACCAACATTCAAACTATTATCAAGGACACTGAAAAACTGCCAGAAAATGGTACTGCTGCAAAAAAAACTGCCAATGGAAATGATACCATGAATCAGTCGCAGCCAATGGATACTGTTTCGTTCAGTGAACACATACCTGATGGGAACACAACTCCTAATCTCCGGCTGCCTAATCAGACTTCTGACGTCCGCAATGAAGAACAACCGAGAAGTTTGCCCAACCTGGATAGAAATCAGTCAGGTGCTGAATCACAAAAGCATCATCTGACCACCAACATATATCAATTGGTGAGTCTCTGGATGATTAACGCCTTGAAAAACCATACAAACATTTACAAAAATTTTATCAAGAGTGTGTTTCCCATGTTAGTCCCAGTGATTTTGTTGGATGGCAGGCCGATGTCTGAATGTGCCTCTTGTTGCGTTACATGGACCAAACAGGACAAAAAAACAAGGAACAGTAACAAGTGAAAGGAAAAGAACAGAAAGGCAATAAAGAATTACGATTATATAAATGAGTGAAAAGTAGCAGAAAATCATAGTGCAGATATCTCTACGATTTCTTTAGCATTTTAGGGTGTATTGAAGCAATTACAAAGTCATAAGTACTTTCAAACAACATTGTAAATTTTTACAGTTGGCTATTGTTTCAACAGCAGATTGACAATCCAAACAGCAATAGAGATGAAAGACTTGAATGTTCACATTTTGTGCTTTGCAATAATTCACCAAGGTTTTCTCCAGAAAAACATCTTTTGACGACTATAGTGGATCCATTAGTAATGCATCGTGGAGAGTACAGCTCAAAGAGCATCTGTTGGTCAGTTTCGACGGAGCCACATAAAACGTAAACCATAAGTACGCTTGTTAAGGTTTAAGACACTATGAGCTAAACGCAGTCCACAGTGTAACGATATATTACAAAAATTTGTGCCGAGAAGATGCCAACTGTTTTACTTTGGGCCACAGTAAAAAGTTTCAAGACATATTTTTGCAGGACCAAAAACATGAAGATTTAATAGCTACAGGTAATGCATGCCATACACTAGTAGCTTCTCGAAAAATGAATTGAAGTACATATTTTTTGCCAAGGGTGGTCTGAACATTAAAACTATTGTGAAACGTGTAAGGCAACAGATCTTAACATTTTTTGAGTGAGAGGTTGGAGAGGCGGTAACACCATACCTTGTTTGAAGTGGTAAAACATAATTTGCGTTACTCTTCTACGACTTTTAACTTGTAAAAGAGAGGCCTTTTGCAAAAACATCGACAGCAGTAATCTTTCCGCATCCTGCGATTATTTTTGCTGCAGTCAACTTAGCTTTATCCAAAAGGAGAGCATCAGCTTGAGAACAATTATCGAAAACAACACTGCCATAAGCAAATTATTTACCTGTCCTAAACTTTGTTCCTGACAGTGTATGCTGTAGACCAGCTGTTGTGCGGAAATTTGAAAACATGGTAATGCAAGCATTTTCGTAAGTTTTTCACGACGAAGTAGAAATTTAACCAGTAGTTCTGCTAATACCAGACGTTTAAATGAAAACATGAGGGAGTTTTCAAAAACAAATGTTTCCATCAATGACAGTTAATTAATCAAAGCAACTCTTCGAACCACAAAAAATTCGAGCTTTGGGTCGCACACACAAAAATGGCGAATGCTTCACACTAGTGAACGACCGGGGCACTAAATTTAGCCGGGGCTCCGGCCGAGGCATTCAAACATATTTATAAATGTAGTTATTTGAAAGAAAGTAAGAGTAATGGATACTGTACACACATTGCCATTGTTGATATGATCTTGAAAAGGTGCTCTTACAATTTTTTGCAGTGCAAAGCAAAAAGTTTTTTTCGAAAATATGAAGTAGAAACTCTAATAAAATCAATGGCAAACTGCAATTTGCCAGCCAAATGTATAGGTGCAAAGAACCACTCACCAGTTAATTTACACAGATCTTTTAGTGTTACTGCCAATTTTTCAAATGCACAAATCCACGTCACTTCACAAAAACGCAGCAAGGAAGAGCCTTCACATGACTATACTCAACTCACATAGCATGACAGAACGGTAGCAAGAAAACACAAGTTTGTTTTTGCCCAGGCCATATGGCTTTTACCGACTACATTAGTACATGAAAAACACTGACAAACCAAAGAAGCAAGTATTTTACTTAGTTTTTCTTATGCATCAACTTAGAGTATTACATTCACAGTCACCGTGGACTTTTTTGATCTACTCGGTTACTCCATTATTTTTTTCTCTACTCAACGCAGTCAGAGCAAGAAAAGTCACCTCCACTTCCTGCACACCAAACATGGCGGTTTAACGTAGTCAATCTTATATCAGACAAAGTTATCCAGTCATAGCCAATTGCTTTCAAGTTATGCTTTAAAAACATTTCTTTTTCCACATTATCAGGTTTTAACCAAGTTCTACTAGCGTTTGCTCTTGCCACTTTGAACTCCCTCTCGCTAGCGACTGAACTCACAGGTGCGCTAAGATGTTTTCAAGCTATTGTTGCAATTTCTGGATGTCTGTAGCACTGTCCCATCTGCACCTGTAATGGACAAACGATGCGTTTACACTTTGGCTCATTCAAGTACGTGGCCACCATCTCAGTTTTGCTTTGGCAAATGGATCTTCTTCTGACTGAGATGAATGGTCGGCGGAGCAACTGCTTTCATCATTCAAAAACGCAAAGAATTTAGCCTTGGTAGAACCACTGTCTGTTTTTTGATGTTTTCTATCAGCGGCTTCTCCAGGTGATCCTTCCATAGGAGATCCTTCCCTTTTTTGGCTTTTGTTTTTAATTGTTTCGGTTCGTCCTACTGCAACCAGCTGAACCAGCAATAGCTCTGCCTGATCAGCTTCTCTTCGTGAAAAAATCCCATTTCCAATCTCGGATCCAGCAGGGTTGCAACCACATGTAGCTGGCTTTTTTTGATGGAAATGAAATGTTTTCGAACGTCCCCTCCGTAAAAATATCGACACATATTCTGCTGAAGCGACTCCTATAGTTCAACCACTCCTTTGCAATCAGTCTCTGCCAAAGTGATCATAATAAACTTTGCACTTGCCACTGCCGCAGAGATGCACGAATTCTCTTTTTCACAAAAATTTACGACATCAGCAAAGATTTTTAGTAATGCCACAACGGTTGGCAAAATTTCCCACTCGTGACTTTCGATTGATTTCGAGTATATCCATGCCAAAATTTTTGAATTCTATGTAGGCCAGAATAATTGCTTTTTTGGCGCAGAAATGTTTCCAACATTGCATGTGTACTGCTCCAGGATGTTTCTTGATCCAAAATCAAAGTGTGCCGCGGCATTCTCTCTCTTTCTTAGGTTTTCATTAACATAGATTTGGTTTTGGTACTGTGACGAACTTACGAACAATGCTTCGTATCTTTGTAAGCAACGTTGCCACTGAATTCTGCTTTTTTCGGCTATTCGTAAGAACAAGATGCAAGCCACGTAGAAAACATGAAACTATTCAAAGTGCTTCTTTGGGTGGTTGTTGTGTTTATTTAGTGGTTTGAGATTCGTTTATATCATGTTTTGTATATTTTTTTGAATAAACAAGTCCGTTGCCATTGTAAACGAACAAGACGGGACAGACAGGATAATAGCTGAAACCTGATGCATTTTGTAACTATTTAGGTGATTGTCACCCCGCAATGAAAGTGTTGAAATGTTTGCCTCAAAGAATTCCCCTAGAACTTGGAAAAAACATCAATCACATTCTCAACTGCTACCAACAAAAAAATCTTCAGTTTTCAAAGCCTCTCAAAACAACAGCAAGGCCCAGAAACGTGATTATCAGTTCACCGCCTGTCAATCTGGTACTAGTAGACTAAATCCCATTGTGTAGTGTAGGTAGTAGGATGCCGATTCCGACCTATGTAAATAGCGAATCCTCTTGTTATGAATCATGGATCCCGTGAGACTTTGTTATGGACTAACAAACACTAAAAATCAGCACAACCGTGAAGCAAACCACAGAAAACGCAGGAGATGAAAAAAGCTTACCTGAACAAGGCCAAACAGTGCTTGCTGTCGTCCAAAACAATATTGTTTAGTTATAATAGTGTACCTTGATCCAAACTTCGTTAAATGTTGGTGTTTACCATTGACCAAGGGGGTTAAAAATGGCAAAAAAATGCAAAAAATAAAATTCTGTTGAAAAAACTAGTACAAAAACAGCAATCTGTGGACCCCGGCCCAGGATAATTATTTTGATTGCCCCGGCCGGGGCAAAACTCAATCCCCTGCCGGGACCGGGGCCCCGGTCGTTCCCTATTATCAGGTCATAAAATATACTCCGAAGCAGATCAAAAGAAAGTCCCCTGATTTCAAAGAGGCCCTCAACAGCAACTGTAGTGTGTAAGTACTCTGCTTTCAAAGGGGCTCCAAACAGCAACTGTAAGGTGCAGGTACTCTGCTTTCAAGGGGGTTCCCAGCAGCAACTGTAATGTGTAAGTGCTCTGCTTGCAAAGGGGTCCCAAACATCAACTGAAATGTGTCAGTACTCTGCTTTCATAGGGCCCAGTATCAACTGTAATGTGTAAGTACACTGCTTTCAAGATAGCCCACAACATCAACTGCAGTGTGCACGCACTCTGCTTTCAAGGGGGCTCCCAGTAGTAACAGTAATGTGAAAGTTCTGTACTTTCCAAGAGGCCCCCAACAACAACTGCAAGGTGCAAGCACTCTGTTTTCAAAGGGACCTCAACAGCGGCAGTAAAACTAGAGAAGTGGGGGGCAATGACAGCTTGCTATTTCTTAACTGTTATGTGCCGCTAACTTTGTCTTTCCAACTTGCAATGTTCTTTAAAGTTGTGCATCATGAATACCTTTTTGCATTTTCTGATATGTCAGTCATGCGGCGTATAGTCTCAAGAACGTATTCTTGGATGGCCCGCATATCTCCTTCCTAGGCTTGATCAAAAGGTCTTATCACGGTTGGTTGAGTGTGATGACGTCATTAGAAGGTCCCTTTTCAGACTTGCCTCAGCCCCCCCAACCCTAAGTCCACCACTGAATGCATGGTAATGTTGCAAGGCACGTATGCACTTTTAGTAAATGTTTGTCCACTCTCTTTCAGAGCATTTTTGCTCAAGGGAATGACGTCTTTGAACATGATAATACAAGTTTCGAATGCAAAAACAAATTAATTTTCTGATGGTAAAATCAACTACAAGCGTACGTCATCCTTACATAGATGTCAGTGGCTGATCCAAGGCAGATCTTTGTGCAATTGCGCTTCAATCGACCATGGTAGCCCCCGAAGGGGTCCCTTTATTTGTGGTTATAACCTTTTTTAAAAATATTTGATGGCCTTTTTCTGTATATGTCAACGAATAAATAGGATTGGGGCAAATGTTTTGCCTTCCTGTTTCAATCTGTACCCAAAATGCGAGGTCTGGAACCACCACAGGCATGTTGTATACTAAAAGTGACGTTGATCTTCAACTCTTTCGTAACTTCACACCACGCAAATCTTACTTCGATTGTGGATCTTACTTTTGCTCCAAATAAAGGAATTCACTGTCTTCGATCTCTGTCGACTTCAGGCCTGTCCATTGACTAAATTTCAACTTCGCTTTTTTGACTTTTTTTTTCACAGCGCCCAGGGAGATATTTGGAACGATTCCGGAGTGAACTTCTTCTTGACTTGCATTACGATACCTTCGAACTGAAACCAACAATTCCATAGTTACAAAATACTTTGCAACCTGATAATTACTCCACAGAAATGTGTTGCAAAACTGAACACGTGAGGTTGTGCCTCATTTTTTGAATGAATTAAAAATAATTTTTTATGATTTGTTTACCATACACAACTAGCGCTTTCTACATGCAATGAACATTTTATCTGTTCAAGCTTTATTTTTTTTTACTGCTGAGACGTTGAAATGCACAATGACATCGCCAGAATAAAACTTTTCCATGTAGACTGCCAGGTATAAATCCTGCTGGTGTCAGTAGTGAGTTATGTCGAAAGGCAATTCAAGGCTAGTGCTGAGAATTTTGGGAATTCCAGCGTTGATCTTATTGTGTGACTAAAATGATTTTTCTAATTAGCCTATGGATTAGGGATATCACTGTTACGTGAAAACTATTGATCAACTGTTACCCAATTGCAAAAATATAGCTGTTAAACATACATAGAATGGAAATTAACTGATACATATAAATGTTTGAACTTGAAAAATTCAAAAAAACTGGTGTTATGACACTTAACAAACTCCATTCGTCGAATTTCAATCAAAGAGTAACAATACGGTAAAGTTAGTTTTGTTTTGCTTATGACTCAATCACTTCTTGCTTCAAGGATCTTGATTATCGCAATCTACAATAATGAAAACTTGTAAGTTTCACATAACCGATACAGCCAACAGAGTAAAAACTTTGAAAGGTACCCAAATGTTTTCTTCGTATTTCATCGTTGATTAAACTCGCTACGTTTTGAATCATCTTGACAGCAATCATGAGGTCCCGGTAGCAGGTTTTGTCATCAGATGGCCCTGGAAGATCTGTCACTTTAAGCAACTCATCCAAGAAGAGTGGGTACTTCAGAATGCGTTGCACGGGTTTGATGAGAAATGACCCAAGGTCGAAGACGTTAACTTTCGTCCTGCAAAGAACCATGCGAGTCAAGAAACCAGACGCATTCTCCTACTCGAAAACAGTGCTGCAATATGGGGCAGGGAATTTGAAGGGGTAAAAACATTTTGGTTGAGAACTCCTCTGAAACCTACAAAAACCTTAAAAACCTAAAAATCATAGCCCAATACTTGAGTTTTTAGCTTAGTAGGTCCACTGTCTGGTCTAACTCCCCAGCTCCGGCCTTACCCAAAACGAACATACGTTAAACAAGCTACAAGGTCTCATCTAGTGTGTATCGTAAGGCTGGTTTCTGATGACTGGCGTACTGTTACGTAACAATATTGGTAC
>JGI24021J15306_10004831_pt1 | contig 15815 bp, 13 predicted proteins | sample Ectturendosymbi1_FD_15306 | JGI IMG/M metagenome (IMG submission 15306)
TTCAATCGTTNTCGTTTAAAATTTTGCTGGCTGAAAGTTATCTGCTGTATATGTCAATCAAACGAACTTGAACGTGAAATTAAGCAAAAAACTGGGGGAAACAGGGGGCGAGCCAAAAATCTGGGAGGGGCCATGGCCCACCCAGGCCTCCCCTTAGAACCGCCACTGTGGCGTTATCATTGCTCTGTGACGTACGTTACTCGACAATAGAGAAGTTATCATGAGAATTTCACAAGGCAACAATAATGCCAGCCAGAATGAAAGCAAATGGAAAATATCAGTGACGCAAGCGTCGAACGGTTTTATTCAGTCAGAATAAATCGTTTCGTATGATGAGCCCGAGTGACGCTGATCCCCTGGGTCGCCCCTGTAACAGCCTAATTGAATTTCTGCTGGTTCACCGATACGTTTTCATAGTGGTGTAGTTTTGTCTAAAATAGTATAATTTAGACCTTCATATGGTGTATATGTAATGATGTCATAGTTCAATACTTGTGACGTCACAGCTGCCAATTCAAACCACAAAATTTGCTATAAAATCTTTTCGAAGTGCACTTGTGCCCCCCCCCACTTTGAAAAGGGTTCCGCCACCTATGCGCAGTGCTACGTGAAATGGATTTCCAGTAAAAATTTGTTGATAGATCAAAACTCTTCACATGTGCGGAGACTCGTTACTTGAATACAGACATGTGCAAGTTTGAATCATCGCAAATAGATGAAAGCAGAGCCCATTCGACTGATTCCTCGAAAGCTTTTACAATAAACGAGAGCTTTCAATGGTAAGCTCAATAGCATGATTATCGCAAGCAAATAACATTTGTTTGTGGGGAATTGAAGCATACTATTGAGTCAGGACCTGGGAATCGCAGACTCCGCCTACTGACCTGCGTCGCCACTATACAAGCAACAGAAACAAGGTGCCCTTGCTGTAAAAGCGCCCTTTAAAAACCAACAATCGCGGAACACGTATCTGCGAGTAATCAAGCTTTCGAGGGTATTGTTGGCTGAATCGCCCGGGGATACGAGTCACGGCTCGGTGTCTCGGGTTTCTTCAGCAACACGACGCGATTCCATTACACGCAAAAATTCGAAGCAGCGCGACAAATCGGAAAATATTTCCACTCTCGTCGATTGGGGCATCAGCCAATGGGCTCAAATGATGAACATAAATGTATTTAGCCTGGAATGTCGCGTAATTCACACCCGTTATTAGACGCAGTTGATGTTCAAAAACATTGGAGACTGATACACAGCGATATTGTTGGTTCCTCAGCATCACTAAAGGTTCATTCTCTGATTTTCGAGCAGGAGGTAAGTGTATGTAAGTCCACTAAGCAACATGGGTACCACAACCTAGGATTCTTGTTCAACTTGAATTAACAACGCTACGATGCAAACGTGATTTATCAACAATGCATGGCTCAAACCAATTATTACTCACGTTATTTTTTACGACCAACCAATTTCAATTAAAATCGTGGTAACAACCAGATTAGATGGAAGTGAAATATTACATACCGATTTAAGCATGGAGTTTCTCGGTTAAGATAGTCCACGTCAAAGGATCGAACACTGCGATCCAAACATATGTCGCTAGCTTACCAGTGAACGCAACATAAAACAACAGAAATTGATATATTATTCGAACAATTAAAGTCCAAGACGTTATTTTACTACGCAGATCAGTTTAATGATCTACCACACGAGCGTCCCACCAATTTGCGCGTCAGTGTTTGAACAATACTGCTGCGCAGCATTAAACGGAAAGTTTATCCAAGCAACGATAAAATCGTGCAGTAGCCGATGCAGTATTTGCCGCGGTACCAGTCGTTCTATATTCGCAACAGCAAAGCAATAGTTCATTCATGAAACTTTCAGGATTAAAGTAACCGATGGAACCGGGGTCGACACAACGCTTAGTGAAATACTATTCTACTAAAATCTGAGCAAGAAGCAAATCCCTCGGAATTTTTGGTCCGGGGTAAGCAAATTCATTGCCACAGAGTAATGCTTGACGAAAGCGATCTTATGAAATCGCTGGAACATGCAAACGGAGGCACAAGAACGAAAACGTACGAACGTTACATGCGCGCAACTATGCTCACGTAATTGTAACCCCTAAGTTCGCTACGTGCACTCACTTCGGGTTAGACTTTAAACAGATACTGCGTCGCGCGAGCAAATTTTCCAAATGCCATTTAGTCTTTTTGTTCTACGTTTTAGCTACTGGTAAATGATGAAGCGGGCATTTCTTTTAAAACCGTGGACCCTGAAGATTTCGGTTCATCAGCATGTTTTTCCCGATTTAGCAATCTAATCACGGACTTGCAATTGTAGGTGGTACAATGTCAAATACGACACAGCTCTTCCACTGGATCAGATGGCATCGTGTTAGCGAATGTTGTATCAGAGGCACTTGTAGCCAAAGAGCCCTCAAAGCTCGTTGCCTCGGTAATGATGCCGTTTTAAATACAACGCAACCAACGTCATACTTGAATGAGCTCAGACAGAATAAGTTTAAACAATCATGCCACTTAAAGACATTTGAAATTTTTGAAGTTGAAAAGGAACAGTTCGTACAGCGCTTCAGATCAAACAAGCATGCAGCGCAAGCAACAATATCCTTTATGTCCCGACCGATTTGGGAGAATAACAATATCAGCAAACCATACTGACCTTCTTTAACGCAAAATAGGTACCTCGAATCGATGCGAAATTGCCAGTGTAAAGCAGCGATAGGCTCGGCGATAAAAGCGCCCATACGTCACTACTTCGTTTCGTGACTGGCGCGCTGTCTCTGGGAAACCAATGGACAAAGGCAATTCCTCGTCTGTGCCCGGAGACTGGTATCAGCGGCTGGCAACAAGATCAGCGCAAGAACGAAACTCTGTCATTCGGTTGAAAACAACCGAAAAGCAAGTTTTTAAGCCTGTTTGAACAAGACCGCATTCCACAGAAGTTATATCCAATTATTAAATTGCGAAAAGCAAAATCACAACATCCACTTTTCCAGCACGAAGTTTTTGAACAGCGTAAATGCAGATTGTATACCAAGCGGGCCATCCTCTGGCCAAAAACACAAGGTCTTACAATGAACTATAACATAGCTAATGAAGTAGTCAACAAACCAACTGAAGCAATTCTGTATAAGAAACTATGTACGCGGACAGCAGCTCAACTACCGGTAATCGAGGAAACAATTTGCGCAGCAGCATTGGACACAAGTTTCGATTCATTCGTGGCTGGAGGTGCAGAAAAATAAAAACAAAACTGTTGGCAAATAATTGCAATTGTCTTCCTCCCGGTAAGCATTTGTTTCGCAACCAATCAGCAGTAACGCCAGTTGTATCTATTGCACTGCAGTCTGCGCCTGAAAACCATGCACTAACAAGTATGTGACACGTTTCACGCTTGATGTAAAATTCGAGTACTAACTGTTTCAACTGTTTCAGGAACAAATTTGTTACGTGAAAACTTTCCGTCTGCTGGAAGTCATGAATGTCTCCGTGACATAACCACTGCTGGGTATGATAAAATGTGACCAGCATACCAGTCAACATTCGTGATAATTAAAATGCCGTAGGCTTAATTAATCCGCTCAGCCGCAGTTAGTCGTTTCCGGATAGGTTGGGTTAAAGGCAGTTTTGACGAAGGAGAAAAGGCTCACATGAACATATTGTTTCAGCTGAAATTTGACGATAACTTATCTTTCAATGAGAGCACCAGCAGGAGTTTTTAAAAAGGGAAGCCGAGTGATAACATATGTTTTCAACGTGGAAACAATGTAAGAAGTAAGCAAAATAAGTAACCACTACCACGGGTAGACTGCCCCAACCAATGAGCTTAAGCTTTCACTAAAAGCTTGGCGTACATACTGCCAAACGTGGTTGTACGTCCATTGCGAACTGGGCGCGACAGGCAAACATCTGAGCAGCCTTAACGGACGGCAGACCGTCGACATTGCAAAACACAATAGCTTGTATCAGCGATGCAAAAAACAGCTTTTACGTGGGCTTACGAGCTACTTCTAAGTGGGAAACATGCCTACATGAAGCATCACCAATCAAACGTAAAATTGCTGTCGATTTAATCGCAAAAAGCAACTGTTTTGAAAGATAGTGGTGAAGAAATCATATTATATGATAGGGATGGCCAACCCGCGGCTCTTTCCCTGGTTTCATGCGGTTCTTCCGTAATTTACCAGAAGACCCACCAAACAACATGCGTAACAATAAATGGCTTGAAAAGTTTGTTGTTGTGTGATATTTACAACAAATCTAGCGGAGCAAAGGTATGTGTGTGAGAAAGAGATGGGGTGATGTTCGTATGTGCCCATGTGTATGATGTGGCTCTTTGCGGTAACACAGTAAGAAATGTGGCTCTTGATCTTTGACTGGTTGGCCACCACTGTTATATAAAGAGGGAGGTATATACGCATTACTTAAACTCGTGAGCTTTTGTAAATCCTTTCGACCTGGATGTGCAGAATGCGCTCAGTTCTCTGAAACTACCCTGTTTGCTCGTATGCTGACAAAAGAAGCATTGGTGAGCGCCTGAATAACGAGCACATTCTCTATGGAAGGAGAAATCCACGTCACTTTTAGTGTTGCGCAACACTTGTGCTCTAACAGTATGATGCGAGCCGTCGCGCAAATTACATGTCGCGCATCACAACTAACTCGAAGAATCACAATTCTTAGCCATCACCTTCCATTTTGAGCCGCCACGCTTCTGTGATTTTGCGGCATTGTTGCTGCATGTTATTGCAACAGTCACATGGTAGTCAAGAAACAAGCAATTTATTGACTGATACAAGAAGCAAACAACGTGCTGAGAAAACTTTGCGCAGCGCGGTGGTCACAGACCTGTTACATAAAACCAGGGATCGTAATCGCTTGACGATTAGGTTTACGATAAAGAGTCGAGACAGAAGCGATAAAAGCTCGGTCGTCCTCACACAAATTAAACATCACCAAGCGAAATAAGCGTGCGAACTAGAACATGCGTACTGCAACAAGTTCTTTTCATCCAACACAAAGCTTCAAATTCAACCCAGATTGATTTTCCCGGAATAATGTTTTTTAACCTACTGCGTAGCAGTAACAAACATTGACGTCATTCACAATCACAGATTTTTGCTTAAGTTATCTATTAGCTACGTTGTCCATCCCGTTTTGGTGTACCGAAACCGATTACGGAACTAGCTCGGGGTCTTCGACGTGCGCTAATCAGCTGGTTGCGTCATCAGGCAAATGGTGGATGTAAATCTACGTCAGCTCCCTATGTAAAACTTTTAGCAAGCATGGGAGATTTTAATAACTCTAGGATTTGCATACTTTTCAAAATTACGTGAATATGAAGTCTAGCAAAGACTAGACTAACGCATTATTCCGAAAAAGGTTGTCAGTTCAAAACTTATCTAAGGCCATACCAATGGAAAGGAAGTCATCGCAAACGTTACAATTTGGTGAGGGCACATGAACACATAACAAGATTCAATGTAGCTTAGTACAGCCGTTGTCATTTTTTATTACAAATGAAAGCAAATAAACGTGAATCGAGTTAAATAGTACAAAGAAACAAACAACGAAACGCAATGTTACGCATATAACGATATTAACAACAGTTGCTGAACAGCTACAAAACCCAGTCACTATCATCAACCCACATGAACATTGCCATTGAGAGATTACGAGCGTAACATGCAAATATGCATGCATTTTTACATAATTTTGCGAAAAACATACCAATGAGTTTATCGTTGTTAAAGGAACAGTAAAGTTCTTGGCTATGAAACTACCACAACCAGAAATGTTAGGTCTCTATGAGCGTCAATATGGTAAGTTTCAACAGTTACGTCTAGTAACCGGCAGGCTTTGATCGCACCTTTTCTTGGTGAGATACCTGATGATGGTGCGATGCATGCTGAGCAGTGTGCTTTGCTGGGCCTGTTGGTGTCACAGTGGATGATGTTGCTGCGGCTGCTGCTTTTTGTTTTAGCATGGTCCAGTCGAAAATGTAATCATACTGGTGATTTAAGGTTCGAAACAGTATGCGAAACAGCTGAAATATAAAGTGAGTTCTCAGTCAAAACATCTACATTACACTGTTATAAGGTCAGAAAATACAATGCTTCATTTCAACATGATTAGATGGATAAACGAATGCAACAGTACACTTCAAGTCGTTCTTTTACAACCTATCCAAACGCAAATGACAACTGCCATACAAAACTAGCGTGCTACTAGCGACAGATAATTACAATTTTATTGCCGAAAACGATATTTTTGAATTACTCAAACCACAATTACAAAACAATACAACGCGTATTACACCAACTCACAAGACAATGAAAATAGCTCACGAACGAAGAAATCCAGGGAAACAGTTGCGTTTTTGCAAAATAATGATGCACTATTAAAAAATTTACCAATTTTAAGTTATTGTTCATGAAGTTTAGAGTTAATAAATCAGGTTGGTGTAACAACTCGGCCTTCCGAACACTCGGTGCAAAAAAATAGTGCAGTGGTTTGACCAAATGTTGCCGATATGATACACTGGCACGGTCATCATTATAACGGCATACTGGATTAAGTGTCGTGTGTATATCGGCGGATTCAGGGATTCCCAACCTGGGGTACATGTACCGCTAGGAGTACACTTGCCTATTTGAAGGGGTACATTCAAGGTTAGCAGTAGAAGGGAAAATATATTTTATATTATTTTCTAATATTTGTACATATATCAGTGAATAGCATTTTCAAAAATCATTACCATCGTAGTTCTAAAATCTGGAAGTTCTATTAAGAGTTCAGTGGATTTTTGTTACTTTACTCAGCTTTTTTGTCATATGAAATTTCAGTGGTACATGCTCATCTGTTGAAATGCTGAAGGGGTACATGATCAGAAAAAGGTTTGGAAACCCTGTGCTAATGGATGGATGGGTGCAAGACGAATCTTCATGCGCGGTGCTGCCATTGGCCTGCCACCAGTACAGCATTCACTGCGAAAGCAGCCACGTGGCCTATGGTGCAGCATATGGCATCTGCAGACCAAAGGGAGTAAAAAGCAAGCATAATGAAACTACCTTATGTCTGCATACCAATGTATCGGTCGAGCGTTTTACTAACACAAATCGTCATACAATCCAAGTTGGTCGTTTGCATGAAGTAGGTGAAACTGCTGGTAGTCTAATGAAGCAAGGCACAAAATAACTACTTTATCTGAGCAAAAGGACATAATATAGACCACCTTTTTTAAAATTTGTAGTTTTCAATGCAGCCCTCTTTAAAAAGTTTGTACATATTCCAAACCCCAAAAATAACTTCATGATAGTGGCAATCGAAAAAACACTCCANGCAGTGGTGTGGTACAACAAATANATATATACTAATCAGTGCTGCTGCACNTTAAGCGGGTTGCCTGGCAGCAAATCTGATAAAACTGGGGNTTAAGGGGGACACCAGTTTTTTTCAAGAGGTTAAGGATTCGCTGGCTGAACTATGAAAATGATTGCATNAAACCACATGTTTGTTTTTGTTGTGTATGTGGGGGTGTTTAGCAAATGCGAAGGAGACTTATTCATGAATGAATTCTACACTTTCCTACACTTGAAATAAAATAAGGGCAATTTTGGGGCAAACATATGGATGTGACTTATGCACAAACATTTGAGGTAACTCCCAGACATACGGCTGAACTTCTGGTTACAACTAACTGTTGCCCATGCCTACAAGAAAACCTAAATTGTGGAAAAGATTCATCTTCAGTGTAACAGCTGCAAACAGGAAATTGATGGCATGAGTTGGATAATTTAAATGTTACCTGCATTGTGAACTTGTATTTTGAAGCATTCAGTGTTTTCAAACTTGAATTGAAATAATGCAAACAGTTTCTTATGGTAACAAAAAGTGCAATATATACAATATGTGTTGCATGAACATCATAACAGATTTATCACCAACATACAATATTGGCTAAAAACACAAAATTATGGTTCAAATTATGACCAAAAACACAGCCACATGATAGTTAGATTAAGATTATGAAAAATATGATTGTCTGTTATACTCTAGAATGATGCTTTTCATACCTGTCGCAGGTACATGTAATCTGGGGCTTCCTCAAATCTCAGCCCTCGACAGTAATTCAGATACATCGCAAATTCTGCAGGAAATCCCTTGCATAGTACCTACACAATGCAAATAAATTTGATGACATCTTTGGCTCCACTTTAATTGGAGCACATCAAATCCAAATGGTTATAGAGAAGGGCTGGACAAACTATGGCCCGAATGTGCATTTTGTGTGGCCTGTAGGACAGCCACACATACATAGTACATATTTCAAGTCTATGCTAAAGTAATTATATCAATTAGATTAGAATTTAATATTTCATTTTTCTGTGTTTACTACAGTGTCAATATGAAGTCAAACAATACAAGTTTATGTACGTAAATTGTAACAAAGTAGACAAATGTAATATATGCAATCCCCAGTAGCAATGAAGTTTTCAATGTGGCCCTCTGTAGAAAATGTTTGCCCACCCCTGTATCTAGACTAAAGTATATTAATCTACACTAAACAGATGATTTGCAGTTAAGTCTGGCCAACAACAGCAATGAAAAGTACTGCTAAAAGGGCAAGCTGAAAATTAGAACATCCCTGACAAGTTGCTGTGCCAGATTTATAATGAAGGACAAGTTGCTGTGCCAGATTTGTAATATATAATCAGGTTATAATGAAGGACTTTCAACACAGTGCTTGCAACCTTTCCTGCTTCATGATTAAACTTGGCCACAAAGGCAAAAACATGCCCCCATTACGATGTCACTCAAAGAAAATCCCAAACCCAAAATGAAAGAAAAATTTTTCAGTCTAAACTAGAAGATTTGCTGAATCCGTAGAGGGTTTGAACAGCTCCTTAGCTCAATCGGCTGGCGAGTAATAGTATTGCTAAGCTCTGCCAAAACAGTGGCTGTTGCAGTCCGTAAATATAAAACACCTGGTAACAGTGGATATCACCGCAGGAGATCCTCCTGGTACCGAAAGTGTTAATGTCATCTGTAATTGAAGTCTTTTACCAAATAAAAGAATTAGTACACAGCTCTAGAAATTATGCATGATTCCCCATGCTAAAAATGCCCTTTGATAAACAAAAATGACCCCTGTATTGCTGTCATGTACATGTATTTCAATTAAAATTTTTCTTATGGAAAATGACACAAAGCATTCATAAAAATTAGAACAATATTGATCATGCTGAGGAAGTAGTCTCCAAACCTTTTCGTCAGAGAGCCACATAGGCTATTGTGCAACACTTTGAGGGCCAGACATCCTACGTAATGTTTTTGGGATATGTTACATTAGACACTAAAGCAGGGGTTCTCAACCTTTTTCCCGTTAAGTACCCCCATGTCATAAAACAATCAACCTGAATCCCCCAGTATGCTGTCTGTGAAGTAGCCTTACACGCACAGTTGCACAGCTTAGGTGGCAAAGCCGTGGATTTCACATTGTTGCATCACAACAACGCAAGATCAGGCAAAATCTATGCAAACTTTTCAATTGGCACATATTTTCCTCTAGGATAGGATATTAAAAATAGTAATACATGAGGACTCAACTGTCATCCAAGTACCCCTGGAAATCTTCCTGTGAACAGCTGGGGTTGGGGAACCCCAGGTTGAGAACTCCTGTACTAAAGCAACAAATTTTTCATGAATATATTATTTTTTCATTATTGACAAATGGCTTTATGGGTCAGAAAATGGCATTTCAGGCCAGATTTGGCCTGCGGGCTGTAGTTTGGAAACCCCTGTGCTAGGGTAAAACACTTATCATGTTTTGCACCTTTATTTATGATGCTAGTTTGGTGGTTACAATTTGCTGGGTATGCTACTTGCAATGGATTAAAATTTAGGGTTGACTGTTACACAAGGTTACAAAGCATAATCACATCCTGTGTTCCTTTTTTTGTTGAGAGATTTTGGTCATTTTTCCCATAATAGCATGAAACTCACCATATCAATATTCACTAGCTTACCTTTTCAGACACGACCAAATTGACTTCAATTTTTTTTGGTCATTTCAAAAAAATGTGTCTATGGCTGGAAAATGACCGAAAAAATAAACCCAGATCACACCACTAAGTGACAATTAATACTGTCATGCCAGTTCATATTCGCATGGTTGTATTTTCATGGTAACTTGTAGAGACATTAGGCTTTGTTATTGCAATACTATTCCCAAAGTCAATATATCAAGTGTTCTTCAAGTTTTACCATGACTGATAAGAATAAACCAATTTTAACCACATAAAACAACTTCTATGATTATTGAAGTACAGCAAACATCAATAGAAAATCTTTGCTGGTGAAAGTTTATATTACAAATATTTTAGAAATAAAATGTTTCTTGAATCTCTCAAGCCTGTTCCATAACAAAATGACACTTAACAATTAACTAAAAGCTAAAAAACTTGCCTCAACTGGAGTTGACATTTTCTTTTCACTAATCCGTTCATATTTTTGTTTTTTTGTTGCAGCTTTCAGACCTTGCCATGGCAGTGAGGTACGATTAAAATACATTAATACATAACCCAGGGACTCCATGTCATCTCTTCGACTCTGTTCAATGCCCAAATGGGCATTAATAGAGGCATATCTTGCTGTGCCAGTAAGGTTTTTGTCCTCTCTGTAGGGGATGTGCTGTCGAGTACGACTGTCTCTGTATTTTTTTGCCAGCCCAAAGTCAATTAGAAACAGCTTGTTGCAGTGACGACCAATTCCCATAAGGAAGTTGTCAGGCTTAATATCCCTGTGGATGAAATTCTTGTTGTGGACATATTCAATGCGACTTATCATCTGGTCAGCAAGCATCAGAACAGTTTTCATTGTGAAACGACGTGAACAGAAGTTGAAAAGATCTTCCAAACTTGGACCAAGGAGGTCCATGACTAAGACATTGTAATCACGTTCTTGACCATACCACCTTATGTGTGGAATCCCAACACCAGCTTGTAATATCTTGTAAACTTTACTTTCATAAAGCAGTTGGGGATGTCTAGCTTTCTGTGACTCTAGTTTTACAGCAACTTCTTCTCCATTGGCTATATTTATGCCAAGATAAATATCACCAAAGGATCCACTTCCTATTTTACGAACAAGACGATATTTCCCACCAACAATAAATTCACTTTTTGAACCACTGGAGCTTGCCATGTCTGGAGTTGTTAGACAACCAGGTCAGTACAGTTTGCAGTTTCTTACAACCAAACACAATACAGAAAAGAACTGATTAAAAAAATCTGTAACCTTAATATTAGGCATGCGACAAGTTTAAGGTACTAATTCAAAACAAACTGCTTAAAATTCTAGAATGTTCACAAATCATAGCAATTCTTACACCATTTTCACACACAAGTCCAGCTGTTTTCCAGAATTTACTTGATTTGCCATTTGTAAACATCACTAAGATCATGCACTGTACCCATATTATATCACTATATAATATTGTTTTAGACATATGTTTCTTTGAGGCATTAGCCAACCATGACCAGCAAGCCACATATAATAAAGCAAATACATGAACAGATAATAAAGATTATTGAATCTAAATCATTGTCAAACTGTAGCTCTAACCCACCTTCCAAAAATTTGTCAATAACAAAAATATATGAATTGAACAAAGGGAAACCACAAACCATTTTCTCCAAATACTTTTCTGAGATAGATCAAAAACATAAATATTAAACTAGATTAGTTGACACAAAAAAATATTTCCTGCTTTGATTTAATCTGAAGACCCAGAAACAACTACAGTTTCATGGCCCCAAATCCCAAAACATCTAAAATTGGCTCCATTTCAATTTTTCAGTGGTTTGCGCGAAGTGTATTTAATAGCATCAAATTGTGTGTTTAACAGCATCAAAGAAGTGTATTTAATAGCATCACACAAATCAATTTTTCAGTGGCTTACGTGAAGTGTATTTAACAGCATCTTCTAAAGATGTTTAAGCTACTGTAATATGTAAGTATCCGTACTTCAATAAAAACAACTGTCTTGTTTTGTAAGTGAAAACTATAAACTTTTTTTCATACCTGTTGCACTAAAGGAGCAAGAACACCTTCACATTTTTCATAAAGTAAATAACTTGTGCTGATAACAACAATGTCATGTCTTGTATCTATTTATGTCCTGGTTTTATATTTTTTGTTTATGTGTATGAATGTTTGAATGTGTTCGTCTTTGTGTCTCTGTTTGGATTGCTTCTTATTTTGAGTGCTATGTTGGTTTTTCTTTCTAGTATCAATGTCAGTAAATTAATCACATGGTAGAATAGCAGGAATGGTGCTGTTAGACAAAGTGATCACAAGATCTTTCTTGCGATTTAAGACAAAGTTATCACAAGATTTTCACTGTGCTATTGCTAAGAAGATGGCCAATCTTCAAACTGTTTTACATGTTTTGAACGATATTTGTTTGGCCGTGAGTTTGTCATATTTATGAAACAATACAATGCAATGTTGCTTTCCAAATGTTTTGTGCTTTCTGCAAGCCCCTGTGTAGTATTGTTTCGCTCCCCTTTTTTGCTATCCTGAATACCGGTCTATGATGAAAACACAGCATTGTGTCATATCTTACTTCGCTTGAAACTCCTGAGGTCATATTCTTAAAAAATTTATTCAACCGTTGCATTATGATGCCTATTACTGGCTTGTAAATCATTTCTGTCTTTCCATTTTCTTCCAGGTATTTCTATATCCCTTGCTGTCTTTGTGGGCAACTGTGATACTTATCATGGTCTGTACTGTACAAGATTTACTTTTGCCATTATGTCAGAGCTTTTCATTGCCCACATCCTGATTGTACTATTGCGACTGCTGCATGGCTTTTTGCTTCCAATCCTCCATTGCTGCTCACTTCTTTCACCCACCCACGTGCAAAACTCACTTCTTCATCTGTATATATCAGAACTCAGAAGATGTTACATGCCATCCATTTTCTTCTTTGCTTTATTATTTTGGCACATGGTCTGTTGATTATCTTTTGTTTGTTTCTTCAATAGTACGGTTCATACACCCAGTGGCGCATTCACTCAGCCTGGAAAAAATGGGTCTGTCGCTGAAGGGCAGCTTTTGATATCACTTTTCAGCATAAAACTACACTTTCTCTTACACTTTGAGAGCCGGCGTACGATATATTCGTACCTAGATTTCAGCCTAAAAATAGCAGTGTTTGGTTGCCTTACCAACGCCCTAGCTCCTCTGCCGATTGCGCTAGGGAGCTGTCCAATGGCTCAAACGGATCAGCAAGTCTTTTAGATTGCATTCAAAAAAAATTTTTTTGGCTGGGGGGTGAGGATTTTTTGTGAGTGATGTCATAAGTGAAATAGTTTTGGGGTCATTTTGGCTCGTGTTGCCTGGCCTAAGGCCTAACCCCTAGGCCAAAGTATTTCGCTGAAGTTTTCATTGGAACCTAGGCTTAAGTTGGAGTCTTTTGAACCTTTGATTGACTTTCTAGTGTTTTTGGTTCAAAAGTTATGATCTAAAATAAACAAATTAATTAACTACTTTACTAATTAGTCAAATATTTTTATTAGTTTAGATCATAACTTTTGAACCCGAAACCCCAGCAAGTCATCCAAAGTATCAAAAGACTCGGATTGTAGTCTAGTTTCCAATAAAAACTTCAGCAAAATACTACCATATAACTTTGGCGCCCGGGGCCAGGTAAAGTGGGCCAAGGTGGCCTAAAAGTCCTCCACTTATGACGTCACTCGCAAAAAATCTGCACCCCCGAGCAAAAAAATTTTTTTCGAGTGCGGACTAGATGACTTGCTGCACCTTTTGATACTTCGATCAGGTCTGTAACCTGTACAGGAACGGAGTAATTCCCACGCAAAGCCATGTGTGTTTGGTTGTTTTTTTTCTTCGAAAATCCTCTTTTTCGGCCGAATGCCAAAGTGTTAAGACTAGAAATTGACCGATGAATTTTGCAATGTTGTCAAAGTATTATATCAGCAAAATTCTGCTGATATATAGTATATCGGCAATATTTGCTCATAAAAGCCGGTACACTAGTTTTCTGCATGGAGTGTTCAGAAACCAAAGTTGCTACTTCGTCTGTGATTAATTAACGCAAATTCTCTGTACTATTCCTTATGATGCGCAGCCCTCTGACTGCATCAAGTAGGGCGCAATATTCAGACCACTCCGCAATCATCCCAATAAACCTGTCTATGACGCAACATTCGCTCCCAGGTTTTGCACAGTAAGCAGATGGCTGCCTGGGCACAAGGCCGTGGTTTTTGACGATCTTAGTGACCCAGGTTTGCGCCGAATTCCATACGCTTCTTCATCGTACCGAAGTACTGTCTTTCAATTGTGGTTTGAGTGTTATATCAGTTATCGCCAATGAAAAATAACAACATCGGTGTTGGCCCAAAAAAGCCTTATCGATCGAGCTCTACCTAAAATCTAATCAATCAAACTTGATTAGTAGGGCTAGTAGCCTAGTGCAACTAACTATTCAGAACAGATAGTGGTACAGTCCCATCGCTACAGGGGGCTTTGGCCCCCAAATTGAAATTTGAAACACTATAAGTTAGTGGATTTTTGTCAAATTTGAATGTCAAACCCTCCCTGCAAGAAGGTTAATCCCCCACACACAAACGTAAAGTCCCCCTATTGACGCCTTTTTGGCGACGGTTTTGTTGTGGTATTGATCTGATTGTCAAAACACACAAGATCTCCAAATTATCATTGCTTTCGTTCACAGCGCATTTATTACACCAAAATCACTCTTTGCTCCTACGAACATGGTGCTGAAAAGATACTTACCTTGTCGAACATTCAACAAATGTCCAAATGTCAGCCATACAGCAATGGGAGCTGTTTATACATACGTACATACCCTTGAAGCTGACAATCAGCTGCACAACTGTGTCTGTGAAGCGCTGTCTATCAAAGATGGCGGTGTTATAAATATAATTACGAAATCTCTGAGAAGAAGAACGATCGAGTTGCAATTGCTTTGATGATTTTACATCATAATGTAAAAGTGACTTACTCGAAATCAATATAGGATTTTATGTGCAGAAAATAACATCATCAACTGCTCAATTCTATAAAAACTATTTTAGAAATACAATGCGTGACTGATATTTTGTTCAGATAAGGCGACCACAGTTTCTGAGGCTAGCTGTCACGCCTTTCATTATGAGAAATTCCTTGTAAAAATATAGCTTAGCACTTTGAGAGCCGGTGTACGGTATATTCGTACTTCGATTCTGGCCTAAAAACAGCAGTTTTCGGTTGCTATACCAATGCCATAGCTCCTCCGCCGATTGCGCTAGAGAGCTGTTCAAGGGCTCAAACGGATCGGCCAGTCTTCTAGTCTGCACTCGAAAAAAATTTTGGTTGGAGGTTGCAGATTTTTTGAGATTGACATCATAAGTGAAATAGTCTTGGGTTAATTTTGGCTCATGTTTCCTGGCCTAGGGCCCAACCACTAGGCCAAAGTGCTTCGCTGAAGTTTTTATTGGAAACTAGGCTCGAGTCCGAGTCTTTTGAGCCTTTGATCAACTTTCTAGCATTTCTGGGTCAAAAGTTATGATCTAAAATAAACAAATTAATTATCTACCGTATTTATTCAAGTATAATGCGCACTCATGTATAACGCGCATCCTTAATTTTTTGATTGAAAATTGGTATACATTTTTTATGTTGCAACGTCGATGTCGTCCTTTATGTTGCAACATTTTGTATTATTACATCATAGAGCCTAAGTAGCGTTGAAACTGCAAACAGGGA
>JGI24021J15306_10004832_pt1 | contig 15814 bp, 5 predicted proteins | sample Ectturendosymbi1_FD_15306 | JGI IMG/M metagenome (IMG submission 15306)
AGGCTTAGTACGTTAGGCTACTAGCAAGTGTAGTGCAGCCTGGTTTGTGTCATGTTACAGGCATCTGGCAAATAAGTTTTCAAAATTGATTAATGAAGGCCTACTGGCAAACCTACGTCATGTGTCTATTTTGCTGCCATCTTGACTATTTTGTCGCCATCTTGGAGGCAAAAAAGATATTGCCTACTTTATATTATGGGCTACGGGCCGGTCCGGGCCAGAAAATATGTTGTAGTTTGGCAGAACGGGTCGGTCCGGGCCAGAAAATATGTTGTAGTTTGGCAGAACGGGCCAGTCCGGGCAGTTTCATGTTAGCTCCAGGCGGGCCGGGCTGTAAAAGTGCTGGCCCATGCCATCTCTAGTCTACATGCGTGAGGAATATAACGGCATTTTGTCAACATCTACTGAGGCCGATAATATCGGCCATTTTGGCAAATACCGAGCCAATATATTGGTCTTATCACTAGTTATTATAAATCTGAATCAAAAATATGTTTTAAAACTATTATTTCTATGGTCAACAGCCTACATACCATGTATTTGCTGGAATTTAGACCTAACTTTTACTTTATGCCATGCCCATAGCCATGGGGGCATTCAGGGACAGTGTCCCTAAATATTTTTGTGCCAACTGAATTTTGTTGTGCCCAAAAAAGTTTGTTTTAAACATATACTGTAATAAAACAAAAATCTTTCCTCCCCAACATATCATTTTGCCCTTCAAACCTCAAAACCTGGCTACGGGCCTGCTTTATGCCACAAGTTTGAAAATGTAGCCAGACATAAATGCAGGCCCGTAGCCTGCTTTATGTCAGTCTACATTTTCAAACTTGTCGCATTCTGACAGTTCTGACTTCTAAATCTGCAAATCAGGGCCGTCGCCAGCAGGGGGCAGTGGTGCCTGGCCCCCATTTCATGTTTGGCTCCCCAGTTGCAGCATACATACAAAATTGTGTTTAAAAAATGTGTCCCCGCTTGTGATTTTTGGCCCCCCACGCTGCGAATTGCTGGCGACAAGCCTGCTGCAAATGTAAGTGATTTCAGTCCACATATCATTTTTGCAGTTAGTTGGCATAGAATCTGTGACCTCTCAGTTCCTATGATTGATAAAAACTTTAATTGCTTTTATAAGTTGTGTTGTCATAAGAAGTCTCTGCCTTCTTTAATAATGAGTAAAACCAATTAGAATGTGAATTTAATGTGTCATACAAATCACAGAAAGCTTCAAAACTGCGTATGATTTTTTGCTTGATTTTTTTTATTTTATTACTGATTTAAATGAAATGATTTAAATCAATCAACCCTGACTAGAAATAGCTGAACTATCATTCAAAATTTTTGCGCTTATGCAACATCCCTTAATTCAAAGAAGTTCATAACACCAGTACCAGTGTACGAAATGAAATATCAATTAAAATGCCAATACTGAAACTGTCAATTTAGTAATTTCATTGACACTTATGTATAAAATGTTAAAAACCTATAATAATATATCTGTTTAATTAATCAAAAATATGTTCTAGAACTATGTTTACAGTCAACAGCCTACATATATGATGGAACTTAAATGCAACTTCTCTTTATGCCAGTCTACACTTTCAAACTTGTGGCATTCTACAGTTACGACTTCTGAATCTGCAAGGGTTAGTGATTTCAGTCCACATGTCATTTTTGCAGTTAAATGACATAGAATCTGTGACCTCGTGGTTTGAACTTGTGTCGTCATAAGAATTCTTTGCCTTCTACACTAATACTGTATACGCTATGTGAAAACCTATTAGAATGCTAAATAATCGTGTCACAGACATCACACAAAGCTCTAAAACGACATGATTTTTTTATTTTTAGCGTTTGATTTAAATCATGATTTTTATTGCTTGATTAAAAACATGATTTAAATCAATCAACCCTGCTTAGCAAGTCTTTGAGTCTGCATTGAAAGAAACGTTCTTTGGTTTTGTGTTTCAGATTTTTTGTGAGTGACGTTGTAAGTTGAGTAGTTTTAGCCTTTTTGGCCCACTTCATCTGGCCCTTTGCTCAAGTTTTATTGGAAACTAGGCTAAAATCCAGGTCTTTTGAGGCTTTGGATGACTTGCTGGGGTTTGGGTTCAAAAGTTATGACCCAAAAACAACAAAATAAATAATTAATGTACCAACTATATAACTGATTAATTTGTTGTGTTTAGATGATAACTTTTGAACCAGAAACGTTAGAACATCGATCAATGACTCTAAAGACTGATTTTAGACTAGTTGCAACGAAAACTTAAGCGAAATACTTCCGTCTAGCAGTTTGGCCTTGGGCCAAGTAATATGAGCCAAAATCCTCCCTCACTCATGACATCACTCACAAAAGACCCGAAACCCAAAAACAACAAATTTTTTTTTCATTGCAGACTCGAAGACTTGCTATGTTGCCAAGTCTTGCTTTGAGGGTTTGAACATCTCTCTAGCACAATCGGCTGGTGAATTACGCAGTTGGTATGACCACTGAAAACTGCTTGATTTAGGCTGATTTTTTAGTTACGATATATTCATACACTGGCAGCAATACTGATGTTTCAAATCCAAGCTAGGAAATGAATTGAACATGTTTGAGATCAAAACCTTGTGAATGTTCTGAAGTTACATAAGACAAACCAAAGTGATAACCTAACAAATACCTGGAAAACAAGATCAAAACTGTAAGAAAATCAAGGGTGAATAACAACATTGAGATCACCACCAGAAACTGTTACCAAAACAACACAAATGGTTTAAAACAACATCCATAAAAGAAGCAGGTTGGAATCTTGATCTTTCTGTTGCACAATGTGTCAGCCAAGTAATCACAAATAGGATGAATCCGTTCTGTGACTCCACTGTCTTTGTTCATAAAACAGCAGTTTTTTTATAACAGAACAGTATACAAAGCTTAACTCTTTGGCGTCCGCTAGGTTTCAGGGATTTTTGAAAATAAAAACGCCTAAACGCACGTGGCTTTGCGCAGGAATTTCTCCGGTCCGGTATGCTCTACAGACCTGGTAAAAGTCTCAAAAGACGCGGCAAGTCTTCTAGCCTGCACTCGAAAAAATATTTTTTACTTGGGGGGTTCGGGTTTTTTGTGAGTGACGTCATATGTGGAGAGCTTTTAGGCCACCTTGGCCCACTTTGCCTGGCCCTGGGCACCAACCATTAGGTGGTAGTATTTTGCTGAAGTTTTTACTGGAAACTAGGCTACAATCCGAGTCTTTTGATACTATGGATGACCTGCTGGGGTTTTGGGTTCAAAAGTTGTGATGTAAGTTAGTAAAAATATTTGACTAATTAGCTAATTAAATAATTAATTGATTTGTTTATTTTTGATCATAACTTTTGAACCAGAAATGCTAGAAAGTCGATCAAAGGCTCAAAAGACTCGGACTCGAGCCTAGTTTCCAATGAAAACTTTAGCGAAACACTTTGGCCTAGCGGTTGGGCTCTAGGCCAGGCAACATGAGCCAAAATGACCCCAAAACTACTTCACTTATGACGTCAGTCACAAAAAATCCACACACCCCAACCAAAAATTTTTTTGTGGTGTGCATTCTACTAGACTAGCCGATCCGTTTAACCCTTGAACAGCTCCCTAGCACAATTGGCGGAGGAGCTAGGGCGTTGGTAAGGCAACCGAAAACTGCTGTTTTTTACGCCGAAATCGATGTACGAATATATCGTATGCTGGTTCTCAAAGTTTTAAGGTGCTAAATGGCATTTTCAGGATTATTTGCTAGTAACAAATACACCAAAAAATGCACTATTCCAAATTAGTTCCCTTTAAAACAGGGTTGTTGTAAAAAAAACCCGACCCAAAAAAACCCACCCAGGTTTTTTAAAAAAGCCCACTTAAAAAAGAACACCAAAAAAAACACTTTTTATTTTTTCTTTGAAATAATCTATGAAGAAGTAAAAAATAAAATAGGCAGGACACTTGTACAGTTAACATCAACTTTTTTTATCAAACAAAATGAACAGCAATGAAATTTGAAGGATTTGAAAAAAATAATTGAACAGTTTATAATGGTTATCTTTCTCAGCTCTGCAGTCTGCACAATCAGTGTATTCTAACCCATATTTCTGCCTTATGTGCATCTATCAACTTTTCTGATTTTAGACCATGCCCAATTAAATGTTGAAAAAAACACTCTAAAAATCACGGGTGACCAATGTGGTGCCCATGGGCACCAGGTCGACCGCAAGGACCAATCAGGTTGTCCGCGGGCATAGGTGCAGCCAAAGGGCATGGCCCCCAAATTTCTAGCATTCCTTGTTGTTTTGTGCTTTAAGAGGTGTTGTCTCAAACAAAATACTGTTGCTCGCTGAAAGTCAAAATATTTGGCTCAAAAAAATTTGTTCAGGCTAGCTACACTACTGCTCACAGGCCTGCTCTAAAAATACCATTAGTATAATCAGTGTCTTCACATTGCGGAATATCTTAATTGTTAATACTAAAATAATTAAAGATAAATTAAGCAACATTTTTATTTCAGAAGTGTGCATCAAACTGGTAGCTCTTTGCATTAATTGGCACATAAGAAGTAGCTCTCACCTTCAAGAAGGTTGATGATCCTTGCTATAGATGCTGAACTAGCAGGGCATGCAGATAAACTTGACATGAAACTGCAGAGTTTGTGTGGAAATGGTTTTTCTTTGTTTGCTGTGCGCATTCTTGTCAAGCCTTTGGGGTGAATTGACCAAAAATTTGCAAAAACAAAGATGGGTACATTTCTTTACTCTCAAATTTGAATGGCATAATAGGTATAACAAGTTATTGTGTACTCTGAAATAAGGATATTACATGATGCAATAAAAACAATTAAGGTTTTTCCATTTTCCTTAAAAAAAGAACAAAATCTTGTTTCTTTAAAAAAAAACGTTTTTTTTCAAAAAAAACAGGTGGGTTGTTTTTTTTTTTGAAAAAACTCGGGTTTTTCTCAAACCTGCTTCAAAAAAACCTTGGACTAACATTGTTTACAAAAAACCCACAGTATATTTGACCATTTCTAGTGTAGAAATAACAGATGTAGGTCTATCTGTATCTCAAAAGCACATCCTCACACCTTAGGAAACATAACTTAAATCTAAAACAGGTTGGTCAGGTAACCATTAGTCTTTCTCTCATTCATGAGGAAAGCAAGAAAAAGAATATTTTAACCTTACTTTGAACAATGGTGAACGTCTACTGTTGCATAATGCACATTACGCTTGGTTTGATAATATTCAAAACATATTTTAGACAGGTTGTACTTCTCTTTTGTTTATGAAAGCAGCTTGTCCTAACAAAATATTTGGTGGGTATTTGGAGTAAAGTGCACCTTACATGGATCCAATGGAAGAGAATGCTATCTGGAAAGCCCGAGCAGCAAGTGCGCAAAGTTTCACACCGTGGCGGCAAGCAACAACAGAGATCATGTGGCACGGTCACTCTATTATTGCTTGTTCACACCACTTACATATTGGTGCTATTCTTCGCACTTCACGCACTTCCATTCATGGTGAATTCCACATTCATGAATGTAATTTTACCCTACACCCACCACGAGGTTGCAACAAGAGGATGATTAGAAATTAACACTAGAACAACCAAAATGGTCACTTTGACTATTTTTCATTATGTAAGTTTCAAATTTTTGCTCGTGCATATTGGATCACAATGAACTTGACTTTTCTTAATTAATGCTTTGACAAAATCCATACACATTGATGAGTTGAAATCGCTATAGAAAAGCATCGTGTAAGATTGCAGACATTGAAAAAATATGTATTTTGCATGCAGTTCCTTCCTTGGATAAAAATGAAACACATACGCTTTTGTTGACTGTGTTGTCATGAACCTTATGGAAACTTACCTTGGAAAGGGGGGAAATGTCATAAGGGAGGAAATGTCATAACCTATAAGACTCATCAGTATTCAGGAAATGGAATGACATACACGTCAGTGGCTAGTTGCTGTGCTTTATAGTATCTTAGATCTGGCTTGTGTCAATGAATTCATGCCATGCATGAAGAAATTGTTAGACACCACATCAACATGTTTGCGGCAGGTCTACATATATATCGTACTTTGAAAACGGGGAAAAACCAGGGATACTTCGGTTGACTTACCAACCGCATAGCTCTTTAGTCGATCGCACTAGAGAGCTGTTCAAACCCTCAAAAGACACGGCAAGTCTTCGAGTCTGCAATGAAAAAAACATTATTTGGTTTTTGGGTTTCAGGTTTTTTGTGAGTGATATCATAAGTAAGGCAGGTTTTTGGCCATTTTTGGCTGTTGGTACCTGACCTGGGCCCAGTCGCCAGATGAAAGTATTTTGCCATGTGTTCAATGGAAACTAGGCTACAGTCTGAGTCTTTTGAGACCTTGATTGACTTTCTAGCATTTCTGGTTCAAAAGTTATGGCCTAAAATAAACAAAATAATTAATTGTCTAATTATGGGATTAATCACTAATTTTCTTGTTTTTAGGTCATAGCTTTTGAATCCGAAACCCCATCCAAAGCATCAAAAGACTCGAATTTTAGCCAAGTTTCCAATAAAAACTTGCGTGAAATACTACCATCTAGCAGTTTAGGCCTAGGGTCAGATGAAGTGGGCCAAAAAAGCCTAAAACAACTCCGTTTATGACATCACTCACAAAAAAAAACAAAACCAAAAAATAGTACTTTAATATGCAGCCAAATGCTAGGAAAGCATGAATGTATTAGAATCATTTATGTCAGTATATTTAGGCATGTTGATAAAGTTTAATTGTTTAATGCCAGTGTTGGCTGCGTTTATTGCTTCAAAAAATGCTTCCAATGAAGTGAAGCTTTTGCCAAAAATAGTCGCACCAGTAGACCCAGGCTTGTTGCAGAATTGGAATGTACTATGTAGCCTAAAATGTTTTGGAAATGACTTGATATGTTGGCAATTAATTGGTGCAAAAACAACAAAACGTTTGCCATGTTTACTGTTTAAGCCTACAGGTGTAAAACACCTAGCAGCATCTACCTTCTAGGATTTGAATGTCTTGATAAAACCCCCCGGTAATGAAAGTGCTAAATGCTTTGCTCTGAATCACTTAACACTGTATAGTTTGAATCACAAATGCATTTCCACTGTATGCGGCCAATAAAAAAGTATTTGTAAGTGTTTACATTGTTTGTGAGCTCCATTTGATGATGATGCTTATCCTAACATCATGTAATACATTCAATAATATTCAATTAAAAATTGTTAAGAAAAAGCTAGTCACATCAGCCAATACACTTATGATTCCTACATGAAAAACAAGAAATGTGTGTTTTTAGGACAAAATGAGAAAATACACTTAAGTACTATAACATCTTCAAGAAGCAATATATGCTGTCATTAAACAGCCAAACAATGATACCAAATTTTACAGTCCCTGAAGACCAAACAATGGCATTAAACCTGATCCAGACACAACAAGGAGCGTTTTTGATCATGTTCTGAGGGACCGAAAAGATTTCTCAAATTTTTCCAACATCTCTCAAAATACAGTAGAACCTTGCTGCATCACCACCATCAAAGCACAATAAAACCTTTTATGATTATCACGGTATTCAAATGAAATAACTGTGGTCTTGCAAAGTGTCTTAACAGTCACCAAAGTCAAACCTAAAAAACCCTGGTGACAAGTACTGCACACTCATTGGAATTATAATCTTTGGTCCAAAAACTTAAACCAATACTTGGCATACTTCATGAAAAGTTAGCACTAAAAGCAAATTCTATATAGAAGAAGTTGCAATGATACTTCTCATAAAAATATACCAAATTTTCAAGAATAGGCCTGTGCTGAACCTTTGAGTAACTTATTCAGTCAAACAAAGGTAGTGATTCTTGGCACTACATTATGCACTATCTGTAGACTAACTGTGAGAAAAGTTAGCGGAAGAAAGCATACCAAGGAAGACACATGTATACAAATCTTTTAATTAAAAAATACATCGAAATTTATCTCAAAATATGTTACTGCATTTTTATCAAAATGCTGATTTCATTGCAAAAAATATTTCGCTGTCAGTTACTAAAGACTAGTAATTTTCCAGACAGATTGTTGTGATGATGATTTACCAGCAAGAAAAACATCAATAAATCTCATGCTTGCAGCAAGTACTTCTAAATCTATTAAAAGCTAGATTTCAATGATTTAGAATGTCATGAATATAATTATGTTCTGCTAAAATTATCTACAATAAATTATTAGAACACGAAATAATAAGGTGTTAAACTGAGCGATGAGCTTTTTATAGTTGAAAGTGTAGATGTCAGGTTGGGCATTTTTCCAGTGTATGAAATCCATCACATCACAAACTGACATGATCTAATTGAGTAAGTGCAATAATGTTGTGAAGGAAAGGTTATGCAATTCTCACTGCAAATTTTTATCTTCTTCACAATTAGTGATGATCATCTCACTTTAACACAGCATTTGGAAACTTCCATAAAAAATTGAGAATTACACACTGTTTAAAACAAACATCAAGAAGCAGACATGCAGCAAAGCTGGTACTTCACTGCAGGTGTAATGAACACATTTTTACTCAGCATCCATGGTTAGGCACCTTAGCTGCACCATTGGGGTCAACACATATGCCACTTGGGAGCAATCCTATGTAAAACTACTTTACTATCTTTGCTTTGGCATTGCCAAAGCTTGCTGATTGATTCCTTGCTTACACCCATCGTGGAAAATACATACTTGATTTACTGACTGATTCACATGGTTCAGGAAGGAGTTACTCAGAATAAAATCCAAAGAACCATAACAATACCGTACGTAGTAAATTAATTTAAAAGGTCAAATGTATACAGGCATAAAAACCAGGCGTTTGCAACTGAAAAACTGCTGCCCTTGCTGAAACCACAATGCACTGAACAAGAAAACTTCCTAGCCTAGAACAATAGACCATGTCCCTAATGCACTGCACTAGATTGATGTCTAGCACCCTAAAATGTAATGGGCTCCATTTTAACTCTCAATTTAAAATAATCTGTTTTTGGGTTTGTACTGTTTTGGGTGTGTCATCATGACTGAGTGAGAGTAGGGAATTTTGGATGATATCAAGTGGCAATTTACTTGCTCTTTCTTTTAAAATAGGGCTATGATATCAGATGGTGATCAGAATTTTATAATTTGATCCACGGGGTCAATCTCAAGGTCAAAAGGCCATCACCCCAAAATTTACCCAAATCACAAAAATGATGTCAGATTATAATTCCTGGGTTTTTCCCCTTTTCAACGATACCTTACTTTTCCAGATTGGACCACTAGTTCAAAAGATATGGTGTTTTGAAGTTGGGCGGCCCCCTTATGTCCTCAAAATTTTCAAAAAATTAACCTCCCATATCTCAGAAACCGATCCTTCAATCACTGAAAATTTTTAGATTGGAGGTTTGGGGCTGAAACCAACATGTATGCCAAATTTCATTAAATTCTCAAAGGGTAGGGTTTAGAATTGTTTTTTTTGGGGTGATTTGACATGGAACGACCCTTATATTAATTAATTGGTTATTGAAGCTAAGAGACTTTCTGCTTCTTTATAAGGTTTTGAGACCTATCTAGCTCCATTAGTTCACAAGTTATGACTAGACAAAGTCTGAGCCACAATTGCAGCTTTGCGGTCCAAAAAGGATAAAAGAAAATCAAGTTCGGTCTAATCTCAGGTTACTCAGGCTGCTATCTGAGACAGAGTTATAATTTATTATTCACAAAACATGTTCAGCACATTGTGCAAAATTTATTTACTTTAACCACTCGAACTAGTGTACACTGAAAGAAATCTTTGACTTGGAAGATTGCTATGTAAATCTGTCATCAATGCAAAGTCTTGGAAGTTAAGGTTTACAAGTTTCATATAGAACTTACAATTGCATTGCATGTGCAAGGTTTGTTCACTGAAACAATGTGTTAGGTTTTGCTTTTGACTTAAGACAGACATGCTAAACAATAATGATACCATCACAAATAAGTCAGCACCAAATCATGAAATATCTTTATTGCATTAACCTCACTGCAAACACTTTAAAATTCACTGCCGATCATAGCTAGTGAAGCTGTTTTTCTGCATATGCAAACATGCTACCAACTTGAAACATACATGAACTATGCAATGGGATGATGGCATGCACTTTGTTGTAGTTTATCTGAGACACAAATCTTGAACAGTAGTTCCTGTTAATAAAGATATAAAACTTGCTGCAAAATTGTGATGTAAACCTCTATCTTTTAAAGGCTTGAATTAATCTTTTAATGGGATATTGATTTTCACGGCGTAGTGTCCATGAATGCAAGGCATGCCTTATTTTCAGTGAACAAAACCGGACTACTTCAAAACTTTAAATAAAATTTAGAATCATAAACAGGAGGAAAAATAAAAAATAAGAACTTCTCGCAAATCTGCATTGTTGAAGCTTTTTTACAATTTAGTTTGCTACCATTGACATATTGGTATTGTTGAAGGAACAAGTGTCAGAGATGCCTCAATCACAGGCATCACACTGACAGAGTTCTGCAATAAATTGTTTATTGCTATTGTGTAATAATTTCAATGACACACTCACTTAACTCACCCATTTTCCCTTTATGATTTCAAATCTTGTAAATCTGTTCTTTTATAAATCATTTTCTTGGAAGTGGTTCATGACTTGTCACATTTTTATAAAATGGCCCATAGGTCAAAAGTAGCTGGACCACCCAATTTTAGGGGCATGACACATTAAAACTAAATTGGAAAACACACCCAGCATCAAAGTCAATTTCACAACAACACCAACGTTGTGCATGCAAATACATGTCACTCTTCCGATAACACAACATGGAAAACCTTACTTGGCCAAATTTTCAACAGACTCGCTCATCTTTGATGGTTGCTTTACTACCAAGAATGCAGTAAATGGGAGCAAGTCAATCTGTATGAGAAACAAGCCAAGTTTTGTTGTAATCAACAGAATGCTACTGGGAATGCCCACTCCCCTAGAACCACTGCTGTTGCAGAACAAGATGACAGCACATGATACCATAGAACTATGATCGAATCCAACCAGTGAATTAGCAAATATGACTAAGTGCAATATAATCCATAAACATTTTGAACAAATATTCTAGCCAGTCCAAAACCATTCAAGCTTGCTTGGTAACTATATGCCAACCATATGTATTAAAACAGTATTGATGTGGTGATATATGTTAAAGTCCCTGTCTAATATCACTTAAAACTGTCAGTGCTACTCCATGCAGATCTACGTGCTCGGTGAAAACAATACTGGATGATGTTGCTAAGGTTTCAATCACTGTGATTGTGAACATGGTTGAAGTAGCTGTGTTAGCTCAGCTGCCTTTGCTGTGCTTATGATAATCAGTGGCTGCATTTGATTAGTTGCCACTGTCAAAATTTATTCAATTACTCATCGTCACAATATCTATTAATTCCACACCCTTACATATCCAATGCACAATCTTAATATCTGAACAAAGAAAAGAATCTACGGCTAAGAGCAATTCTTCAGTTTTAATGGATTTTACAGAAAAGGGTTTCCTTTACATCCATGAAGCTCAAGGGTGCCATTGCACCTCAACAAATGTTGCACTGTTCATCCAGTGTTTTGTTATTTCAAGAGTGAAAAAAATGAGTTTATGCATGGCATTTCCTGTCTGAAGAAATGCAGATATTGTAATGGTTTATTTTATTCAGAAAAGCATCACGGCTTCTCTGAAAACAAAAATTAAAGATTTCTGAAATGTTGAATATTTCACAGATTAATGTGCTGCACAATATAAAAACTGCCTGTCCTTTTACAACTTACACCAGCATAGAAGTGATTTCAACATAAGCACCACTTGGTCTTTCTTAGCCACCAGCCATAGCAAGTTGTCATGTGATGGAATTGGTGGCACTGTCAAACAATTGACAGCAATTGAGAGTCTCCAAAGACCCTTGATTAATCAAATTGCTGGTATTATGTCTGTGATGGATCGTTATACCAAAATGCTAACAACAATCTTGTTTGTTTGCAATAAGACTTGATATAAAACCCATGCTGCATGATTGCTTTAGCAAAGCATCTACAATTAAAGGAACCTGGTGTTTTCACTACTTTGAGTCAATCTCTCCTATCCAACCAGATGAAGCGAATCAGTGATGGTACAGAGTTTTCTCTGTGAATTTCCAGATGAAAGAAATTGACCAAGACAACGAAGGCTTGCTACTTGAGTTCATGCATCGGAATGGACCAGCAGGTTCATTCTTCTGGCTCCAGCAAAGTGACACATGCTGGGTAACACTACAACATGTTTTGCGTTTGATAGAAAGATTTACCTTGGCGACAGACAGTCTGAGGGCAATATCATCTATATATCCAATTTAACAAGAAAAAAATTATAAATGCATGGGGTGGGCCAAGTTTGAAAACAGCATAGAGCACTTAAAATATTTGCCATAACTTTAATTGTAATTTCACCATTAGTTCATTTAATGGCATACCAATGGGACGAACATAGTTATGAACTTAACTAATGCTCTACCACCATTAGCTCACAACATCATAACAATTGGCACTGCAGAAACTTCAAAATATTCACTGTACTGCTAGCAACAATGCAATGAGAAGTTCTGTCGATCTCTGCAATAGCCTGTGTAAGATGTCAAACCAGAAAACTAACAAGTATACAACACAAACTCATTTTTTTCTATGACAATAATCGAATAATGATGAACTATGCTAAATGTTATGAGGTATAGGACAAACTGTTTGAGATTTTGCACATGTGGTTTTCAAAACAAGATCTGAGGGGTTGATGTTTGATTGATTATTATGTATTTCAAGTTAAACATTGCCAAACCCCTGAAGGTTGTAATTTTATAAGTTTTACTATAATAATGAATATCATTCTATAATTTAAATGTGATCTAGGTAAAGAATGCTTATTTTGTGATGTGGTTGGCTTCATGCTTATTGCATTTCTGTTTTTTTAACTGTTTGGAATATGCCGTAGTTGTTCTAACTCATTATCACAAACATATCTTTTGCACTACTTAATGTATGTATTTTTGAAACACAGCCTTAACCTTAAACCAAATATAGAAAATTATATTAAAATTTCATGCAAACACTTCAACAGCCATTTACTCATTTAGACAAAAAACATAAGGATATTTTGTGGCTGACATTTCTTTAACAAAAGCTTTCATTACACATGCCAACAGCACCTGTACAATGACACATTTATTTAACGACACTTGGTGGCAAGCCGAAGCCTGAATACACATTGAGGTATTAGCATTATGATATTTGTCATGCATCATTCATTTTGAGAACCAGCTTTTCAAGGTAACAAATTGATTACTGTACTGGAGCCAGGCAAAAATTTGTGATCACCGGTTTTAGTCATGAGAGATTTAGAGAAAGCAGATTGCATGTGCTAGCCTTTTCACAGTGAAAAGCAATCATGTATAAAACAGCATGCACAAAGGATTTCTGATGGATGTCATGCCTGAAAATTCATGTGTCACACACAATATCTCATCAGCAGCTGCCACGCTCTCAAGTCTGGTGCTTTTCTTAATTGTTTGATCTTCTTTTTGGCAACACAGTTAAGTAGCCTAGATGTAGTTTTTTTATTTTCCAATTTCTGTGCCTCACTTTCCAACATTTACCATTTCAAAGCATTGCTACAGCACCTCTGCCAACCTTACATTATAACCTGAAGACTTATAGGCCTACCTTTCAGGGTCAGGTTATGCATCTCACTGCCTGTTTGGTTGGTGTTGAATCACAGCCTTGCTGTGATAAATGTGATTTCATGGAGTTTTCATGTGGTTTTGCTGCTCTATTGTAGCTTAAATATATTACAGTATATTAACTAATCAGCATCAGATACCATAGTTTTTCAGATTTTGTAATACACATTGCCACTATACAGGTAGTACTATTTGTGAAGGAAGAAGTCAATTAGCTCTAGGTTAAGGTTTGCTGCAGTTTTTGAGGACTACCTCATCCCTAATTTTATCCAATCAGAGAATTGGTCTCTGCTTTCAATTTGTGACAATTCGGCCTTACACATTATACTGTAAATACATTTGCAAGTAATTACAGACTCCACACATGTGGCGCAGTCAAATCAGTTAGTAAATTATTTTTTTAAACATGAAATCGACTTAACAAGATTTTACACATCCTTACTTTTGAAATTTGAAAGCAATTTGAATTGCTTGTTACATCATGTAACACATGTAATACATGTGAAATGCTCACAGACTAAAAAGCCAGGGCAGAGAAACAGAAAAGCAAATAAACTCAAGGCTAATTGAACAAATCAAAACGTAAGCAGCGGCAAGAACAAACTGGAAATTATGCTGTTTATCATATACTGGACTTGTTTCGCTAAAATTAACTTTCTGGTATTCAGACTTGTACCACGTGTATTCATGGGTGCAATTTGGTGGTAGACACAAGGGACGTGTCCCTCCCATTTTTTCAGGTGAGGGGATATAATATGCCATGTACCCCCACTTTTTCGTTTCAGGTATTAAATTTTGAAAAGTTTGAAAAGTAAGTCATGCATGCCACGTTTTGTGTGAAGTGCTTTGTATGTTAAATATTACACACAGCCAAGTTGATCTTGAAACAGAGTTTGGTATGGTATCACTGGATTCTTCTGTTACTGTTAGTTTGTAAATTTTAGCTTCAATAAAATGATATTTACCACTTTTCAAGTTTCTAGAGACCACGAAAGATGATGACAGATGGTCAGCTGCTTCTGTCCGACATTCTACCCAGTGTGGTGTACTGTCTGTTAGGAAAGTCATTTTTTTGAAACAGTGAGTTTTACAGCTGTACATGTGAGAAACTAAAGCACAGCATGGGTTTGGTTCATGTAGAAATGTAACTAGTTTTGCTGCAATGTTGGTTGTCACATAAACTGGGACGCTTCAGAACAACGAGCCTTAGAAGGAAATCAAACAAGTTCTGGTACGGAATATATCCTTTCAATAACCTATAATTGCAAAAAGAACACCCCGTCCTACTAGCCAATGCACTAACAATCAACCCATTACTGGACCACTTACCCACTACAATGATATATCAGTTGCCTTTATATCTAAAACAACGAAACAAGATCACGCATCATTCTTCAGTAAGTTGGTTAAACAGACTAATCATAGCATGCTAATATTCGTGTAGGGCTATGCTGCTTGACTGAATGCCTAACTGGGACTTTTTGGTTGACCAACCAGGACGCCGGGACAAAGCCTTTAAACCGGGTCTGTCCCAGTTAAAGCAGGATGTCTGGTAAACCCAAGTATATATAATGTTAGAAAGTTGCGTTTTCAGGCAAATACCTGTAAAGCTTTTGCCTAAGACAAAAGCAGCACTATTGTGGAGACTCAGTTTTAGGATAGGCAGTTTTGCAAAAACCTGTCTTCAACCATTAATAAATAGGATTTTAATCAAAACATTGGAGAACTATTTATCTAGCTATATATTAACCTACAGCTCAAAACAAAAGGGCTTGACTAGGAATAAAAGATAAAATATAGCGTAAGGTCCTTGTAACATCACCTAAAATCCTCAACCCAAAACTCAAACCCAAACCTAATCCCAAAACCTACACCCAAAACCTAAACCCAAAACCTAGACCCGAAACCTAGACCCGAAACCTAGACCCGAAACCTAGACCCGAAACCTAGACCCGAAACCTAAACCCGAAACCTAAACCCGAAACCTAAACCCGAAACCTAAACCCGAAACCTAAACCCGAAACCTAAACCCGAAACCTAAACCCGAAACC
>JGI24021J15306_10004841_pt1 | contig 15806 bp, 10 predicted proteins | sample Ectturendosymbi1_FD_15306 | JGI IMG/M metagenome (IMG submission 15306)
CCGACAAGCCTATTATTTCAACGCTCAAACTATGGCTCGGCGCTTCCCTAGTCCACCAAAGCAAAACAGGTCTGCGCACGGAACAAGCAACCAAGAACGTGCTGACCGCATGACCGCAATAAGGGAGCAGTGAAATTTTATCCAGGAACTGCATCTAAGGCGGCTCACGAACCCAACTTCAAAGGTTGCCTTTGAACGCGGAGTTCGAACGTGCGATTGCGTATGCGTCGTTGTTCAACGATTTCGCGTTTTAGCCGTAGGTTCACTGACGACTGTGGATCCAAGGTTATTAGCAATTAGAGAAGGGAATCTGCCAACTTGACCATGACTAACACACTACCTCTACAATTTCGATTGACATTTGATTTTTGCTTCACATACCAATAAACAAGACACGAAACTGCTGTCAAACTCGCCACTGCAACCAACGTGACGATAGAAAAATGTGTTGCCAAGTTCTCATCAAGAACAAAATTAGTCGTTCAGAGTTCCTTTGATAAGCGCATGAAAAGAACGGGAGCCGCAATATTCATGCAGTTTGCTGAAGAAAAAAACTTTTCCGCCGATACAAAAAATTAGGCAGAGTTTTTCTATGCCGTTACCAACGCTACCACCGCAGTGCGATAACTCCTTCTCTGTCGTATTTGAATAAGACAGTGGATAGTGTAAGCGTAAGGTAATAGCTTAATGAAAATTATAAACAATGAATATACAACCTGGTGCTCTTTTCACTGGTCCGCTGACGTCGGACATTCAACCAGAACACGAAAATTAAGCAAAGAGGCTGCATGGAAAAAACTTCAAATGAAGAAATACACAGGAAGTAGCTCCACCCTCCTCTGCTCTGCAGCCCAAAAAACTGGTCCTTTGTAGCCTCTCATTAATACCTCATGCATTTTATCAATCGGTCTGCTTGAAAGCCATCGCAGCATTATGAAACGGTGTTAAACATTATTACAGCAACCATGTTGGCGCCATCCACGCCTGTGCTCTTTACTACAAACACATACATATACTTGTGTTTCATCAAAGTAATCGCTTTTGCGCCAGTAAGCGTGTGCTTTTCTATTATGCCGCCACATGTCCGACTCGTACTTGTATGTGTCTGTGTGTTCCTTGCTATTGCTATGCATGCTTGCGTCTACTGCGTTGCGTGTGGGAGTGAAGACGTTATACAGTACTATCGACCCTGTTTTACCACAAAAAGTCATATCGTAAATGCGACGCAGGGACGAAATACAAGGAAACTGCATCACATCCACGAAAAGAAGTGAAAACGTAAAGCAGGGCGACGTGCAGCGTTTCTGGCGAAATTTTGTCGCTTCCCACGAAACTCACGACGTCGAGGTCTTTTTGCACGTGGTGCGAAACAGTTACGTCATGGGTTGACCGGCGCCAAGAGCTGCACCGGACCGGCAGCAATTGGTGGGATTTTCGAAGCTGATGTAACAAAAGCAGCTACGAAGCTCAAGTTGTGAAACAGCCATTTGATCTTGAAGAAAAATGCAAAAATGACTGGCGTGCACGCGTCATCATGAGTTAACACCAAAACAGAGCAGTTTGGCTTGGCCTTTTGGCTGTTGTAAAAAGGTTTTCTGGGCAAGACCGAAATGTTAGTTGATTTGCTGGTAAGATGACAACCCTAACACGGAGAGGAGACAATCAACAATGAAGCACGTGGATTTATGGAGACACGGAAACAATTGTGCTTGGATATCGTATGAGTCGGGAGAAAAGCAAGCACAAGTTGCACTCGACTGAGATATTGCGAACGGTGAGTTTCGAAGTTCAGCCTCACTTCACCCCAGCTTGAGACAAGCGCATAAAATAGACGTTTGTTCACAATTGGCCGCAGTGGCATCAGACCTAGAGCGGGAAACAAGCCATTCCTCGTACCTGCGTTTCAGAGTTTCTGGACGTCATGTCCGACGCAATATAGCCGAGTATGTTGCTGTGCCGCAGCATGACTGTGTTGTAGATTTCAGTTTCGCGCGCCCACGACTGCTCATCACGAGACGAGAAGATTTTGACGGCGACCACCTCACCATGAAACGATCCCTTCCAAACCTCGCCATAACGTCCTTTTCCTGACGAGAAAGAGGAAGAGGACAAGTTGTAGAAAGGAAATTAGCGTAAACGCTCAGTCGACTGCAAAATCACGTAGCTGAAAGAACTTAAGAAAGGTAAACGGCACGCAGTGGTAACTTTCAGCAATGCGTAAACAGCGGTTCCAGTGACATACGCGCCAATTATACATCTGGAACAGGCTAAAGATGAAACTGCAAGTCACACTCAAAACCATCGTGAGAACGAGTTAAGATCAATTTCTCGTCTTGAATTTCACAACTTCCGCTTTATTCGATTGCATTGCTAAGTTGCTAAATCTTATTCGTACTATCTTTGAACACTGTCTGCATTTTATAAAACTTGGTTAGCTCGAAGCAAATTTTTTGAACCATGGCACGAGTGATATTGGCGCACTGCCGCTAGATATGGCAGTTTTTATAAACGAAATGTAAACGAAACTGAACAGAATACTGACACGTGTTGTCTGCAGTCACATTCTACTGCAGCAAAGTTTGGTTGCCCCAGTTCGTCTGCAAAAATAGCTACTCACCAATGCAACTTATCAGCTCGATTTGTCGGGCAACAGTTCGTTGCACGAGAAATGGTAGACCGGAACCACTGCCCGACGTCGCCGAGTTGAGCCAGTCCTGAAAATAAACCACTCCAGGGTCAACGGAGAAGACGTGGGGATAACAGTGCCGTGGTAATTGCTCACGCAAATTCTATGACTACTGAGGTAGAATCACTTATATTAATTTTAAAATCAATGCCATTGAAAAAAAACAATTACAAACTGGCCGTGTACTGTGAATTGTCACAACTTCTTCGAAGCATGAAAAGAATCTGTGACGTATGGAGAGGAAGTGCTTTACTGCTTTACAAATGCCATTAGGCAATAGCTTCTGCGCCAACGTTTTGTTCAGCGTAGATTCATGATAACTGTTCACAGATCCGGCAACAATTCGACGTATGCCATACAACAGACAATAGGACAAAGTCAGCAGAAGACGATGTAGTGACAGCAGTAGTAGCTGCCGGCAACCACCAAGCCACGTGGTAGTGCAGGTCAATGGATAATTTGCTGCGGGTCAACACAAACCAATCTCATTTTACCATTTTTGAGTCGCAATAGTTACGCTTTGTCAACAACTCTCGCCTCAACCAGTGACGAGCGAAAGTACAACCGAACAAGCAACCTGCACGCGGTAAAAATGGTAGCAGGAATAACGGTAGTTTGACAACAGTAAAATGAAAGGCCAACTGTAAATGGTCTTGTTGAGGAATAGCCGCGTCGCCCAACTGTCGCGTCATGGACTTGTCCTTTCGCAGAACTGACTGTCGTCGAATCGACGCCATACCCGAAGGCAAATGTCTGACCCCGTTCGTATGTTAACCAGAAAAAGGTTGTATAACAACTTGCACGTGTTAGTAAACACAAGGGAAATTTTCAAAAAATGAAGAACCTTTTTTACACTTTTCACACACAATAGTAGAACGTCATATCTTTTACTAACCAGGCGGTAATCACAAAATTCACAGTTCAAGCAACGTCGAATACGCAACCGATTTCGGGGACAGATTGAAGTAAAGGGCGCGCAATCATGTACATTTGGTTGCGTGCAATTAGTCTCGCGTCGTTATTGTGGACATACCGCTAAGGTGCTGTCGCCGACGCAAGTTGTTCGCAGGCCGCCTTCCAATCTGCCTGTATTCCTTTCACGTTCGATTTTCTGAAATCAACAAATCGAAACGCTTGTTCGTAACCGAACCAGTGGCAAAGACAGCATGTATTCAAGCCAGCGTGAGAACAATCGCTGTTCCAACAAGCTCGACTTTATCATCAACTTTAAACCGTGATGGAAAATTACGAAACTGTCGAAGGGTGCCCAACGCGACAACCTGTTCAACAGTTTTTTGTTCGGTGTCTCAGCGCCTAACTTTCATTTGCATGAAAATTGTCTAATGTTTGCGCCAAAAAAGTCAACTCAATTAGATTCTTGAGCCCGCTATATTACTGCGTCACGACAGATTTCGAAACATTCAGTTGCACGAAGCTTGAAGTCAACACTGATCACAAGTGCATAAAAGTTACGAGTACTTGTTCAAGCATCATACGCGGTTAATTCCAAAATGATCAGTACCCGCAATAAACAGATACACAATGCAAAACAGCACCAGGAATTTAATATATAGTGCAATCACGGTCTCGTTCGTAAACGTGTCCATATGCGGCACGAACGTCTGCGTGGCATAGACCAGCGTTTTTCAACCGGGGTGGCTGCCAGGGGTTCCGCTGAAACAGACCGAAATTGCCTGAGACGAAATATGAAACCACAGTTCTATGCGGTTGTAGCAATGTAGACAATTGGATCATTGGATATAGGGTTCCATGAGCAACACAAACGTTTGCGGAAGGTTTCACTGTAGCAAAAAGGTTAAAAAAACACTGGCACAGACTAATTGTTCGGACAGCAAGCAAAGCCAAAATGTATCAGTGCACAAAGAGTTGGTTCTCGTTCTTGCTGATCCAATTACTAGGATGGAAATTTCTCTCCAAGTACTTTGGATAAAGTTTTGCTAGACTGAGTAGCTTCATCGGACTGTACATGCTGACCAGTTCGAAATTAGCCTCCTTAGTACTAACATGATTTCGGTATTAATGTGACTAAGAACTATTAATGCTTTTGCGTAGATTAGCTTGCAAAATAAGTCTTTTTTTGTAATGTACAGGTGGCACCTTCGTAAATCGTACTTACACGTTTGTCCAGTTTTGCGAACAAACAATTTAAGAAGCCGTAGTCAGTCTCTCCTTTCTTTAGCACCTGTAGGTGCTTTGAAAATGAATTACAATTCACTTTCAAATTTTCATCTGGTCGTAGCAACCCATGTTTCTGAAGTTGCCCGTGCGCTCATTTGACCTGCATTCGAAGGTTCACGCGGTGATGCCGCAATAAACCTTAGTTTCTGATCCGTTGTTTCCAGCAGCTTGGTGGACGATGCTTATCTCCGGACGTCATCCACCTCAGTGGGCACTTCCCTGCTTCCTGGAAGTGGCAGCCAAGGACCTCAGTTATTTCACTGCAGTTAATAGCTTTTGCGTTGTGCGCATTTATCGTGGTTGGGATGTTGATCGTGCAATTCTAGCTTCAACTTCAAGACGATTTTGTAGCGATATGTGCCGTAGTAATCGACCTCTTCTTTTGTATTTATAAAAGCAAAACCACATCAGCATCAGGGATACGGGCTAAATCCAAGCCAACCACCCAAGAGAGTTAGTTTAAATACACCTTACCCAAGCACACTAGAGGGGGAAACCAGCAAAGCATGAGAAATGCCAATAGTTACCTGCATCGTTTTAGCGTGGCATCTTCGAATGCAGTAGATGATCACTCCGAATACTATGGTGAAAGCGAGGAATAGAAGTACAAGAATTGGAATCATGGTTGATAACTTTCCACTGTCGGGTTTTCCTGCATGCACATTGCACACACACATCAATGGCTGCCGCAGACATAATTATTACCCATTTCGAATCCGAAATTCGCGTTTTATTTAATACATGTGCTTTGCCGTTTGACTCAATCTCTTGACTGCAGTGCTGTTTGAAATCACTAGTGAACACTACTCCGTTCCTGGAAACATTGAAGCCTCAACAGCAAAGCAGAATTCCGTGCATGACCGTTAGCGCGAAACGAAAAAAGACTAAGTTTACACAAGATTTGTTAGAAAAAGCCAATCCCGAAAATTGTATCATTAAAAAACACAAAATCGCATTAAAACGCTTTGCTGAGGTAATTCTTGAAGAAAATTTTATTCGAATCGAAAAATACGTTTCACAACACACTTATAAAATTTTCAATAATGAATGCTTTCAAAACATTTCGTCTCCATTCAAAAGAGAAATCCGTCTGCGACAGCACAGCATCGCTGCTTCGGCTTGAACTTCGACATGCTGCACTATTAACTAAAAATTTCTGAATTTCGCCGTGCAACTGTTCTTTTTTTACATGGTCTCTGTAAAAGTCCTATACAGTGAGAAGAACGCGAAAAATTAGCGGGAGTGCCGCATTCATGGCCAGCTTTATAACCCGTATACTCGGCGCCACTGTTTTTACTACCCAGCAACGGGTAACTAGGGTTGACACGGACGTTGTTGAACGAACAAAGTGGATGCGAAAAGGGTATTTCCTGTTTTGAATATTTCCTATTCAGTAATGACATAAACAACTTAATACACATTTTGACTCCCAACGTAGCCCACGTTGGCGGGCTCAGTTAAGAGCCCAGTGTCCTCAAAGGTAAACAAATTGTAAGCATCAGATAATTTTGTCAACGACTACAATTGATTGTGCACGCTGTGATGCGTAATACATTTCCATACACACCAGTTGGTTGTACAGAGGAAGTGTCCTTGTTGCAAAATGATCCGTAGCAGCAATCCATACGCAGAAAGAATTCGCGCTTAATCGAACAAAGAAACTGTTTGTTTGTTCCCGGATCTATACAACCCTTGCTTGACACTTTCGGCCTATAAAAAAAGAACAATGCATACAGTTGAGCAATTGTATCCAATAAACTTGTCAAATGAAATCTGGGGCGTAACAAGTTAGTAACCAACTCGATTGACGCGTTGCAACATTGCAAAGACATTCTCAGCAACAAATTCATTAAACCATCAAAAGGTCTGTGGTTCAACAGTCATCGGGAAAATTGTGCAAGTTACAAGATGTTGGAATATTTTGTTTCACGCGGGTAGTTTTGCTTTCGTACCTTTAAACGGCTCATACATTAAGCTGTGAGGTGTGCTTGCATGAACAAAGACATTCAACGAGTTATGCTGTGCTCCGTTTTTAAATTGTCTGGGAGAATTTAAGGGATAAAAATTCGGTGAGCGACGAGCGAATACAGCCCATTTAGCATCATGTAGAGTTAAAAAAAATATAAGCAGGAAGCAAGAGACGACAATTCCGACACGAAGCAGCCATTTTTAAAGAAATGAAAGAGTTTTGCCGATTTCGCACAACATCTGGCGTATTAAATAATATGGAGCGACCTTCTGCTTAACAAAAATGTGTTAAAATCCTCCTCAGTGAATTTTTTTGTTACTGTTATTAAGGTAACTTCCACTGGGATTTAACAAAACACTTGGTGGTACGTTTTCCATACAAACATTATGTTTTGAGAACAGAAAATTCCGCGAACAATTCGATAACATCGGGAAAAACATTCTTCTTGCCAGATTATGCCAAGCATTGACATACCGTAGTGTTGCGATCGGAAATCCCGAGCGGCATGTGCGTAAAGCTTCGCACCGCGGCAGCAAGCAACAATAGATATCATGCGTCGCAATCTCTTATTATTATTGCTTGCTTGCTCGCGCCACGCATATATATTTTTGTTCTTCGCGCACATCCCGTTGGTGGTGAATCACACAATCAACGCAACGCCACCGGAGAGGTTGCAACAGTAGCAAGGGGGACCCATAGGCTCCGGGCGGATCTTCTGAAGAGGGGGAAGTTGTTTAAAAATTAATTTTTTGAAATTCTTACCAGGTCTTTTTCAGTGTTTGTGTTTAGAAGCCCTAGACTGGTAGCCTAAAAACTAGAATGTGGTTGTGGAATGATAAAACTTTTACTCAAAAGTCTGGGTAAAATCCCAGTGTGATAAAGTATCTCTGGGTTTGTCTTGAATTCAGGGATTTTTAACATACTTACTCAGGAGTCAATTGTCCCCCAGTTCCTACGCCTTTCTCCCCAGCCAAAGCAATTTGTCAGACTGGCAGACTAGCAAACATTACTGGTCCCGGCAGTTCGAGGTTTATATTGCCCCCATTCAAAATCTTGTGAAAAGGTCTTGCATGAAATCATGGTAAATAGTCAAGCCTACCTTAATATCCTTCTCCTGTCATTCGATCCTTAGCAACGCCCCAACGGCACATCATTACATCACCTGGCACCTATCGACATTGGCGACGAACATTTCTTGGCACGTCTCATGCTATTTTTTAATGTTCAGTGGCATATTTTCAATAAACAAGTGCCACAAGCTGTAGCCTAGTCATTAGGTGGGCTTGCCAGGATTAAATTTTGGCGGGTGAAGTGAAGAACTCCGCGAAGACTACGTTGCTGTGTTTCAGTAGAACTGACGTTTTTCTGTATGACGTGATGGTATTGGAAAATGACTTTATTGAAGCGAGGTAGTATACAGTTGGTGTGTTTGCCCAAGGCCTGTTGGTTCAGCATCTCTACAGTGTATTTTTTCAAAACGTGGTTTGGTATGGTCCAACATCAGGAACAGTTTGGAGCAGACAAGGAATAAAAATTGGTTAAAAATATACCGATTATACAGAGCTGAAGAAGATAANCAGTAGAATTTACTCCAGTAGAAATTAACTGTTCGAAATATTCTTCTTTTTTTCAACTCCTTCAAAATTTCGTTGCTGTCCGTTTTGTTTGATTAAAAAAAAATACAATTAACTGTAAAACGTGCTGCTTATTCTACATTTTACTTAATAGTAGATTTTTCAAAGGAAAACTCTTTACTTTAAGTGGTTTGTTTTGGTTTGGGTCCAATTGCGTCAACCCTGCCCTGGCTACGCCTATGGCGAGCCTCAGAAATTGTCGTCGCATTATCTGAGCAAAATACCGGTCAAGCGTTGTATTTCAAGAACAGCTTTGTTGGTTTGAACAGTTGACGAAGACTTGTTCCTGCGCAAGAAGTCTTAAGTACTACTTTCTTGTAATTCACTTTTATATCACAATGTAAAACGAGGACAATTGTCCTCGAGCGTTGTTTTCCGCAGTGATTTCGCAAATACCTTTTTCGCAACATTGATCTCGATAAAGAGCGCTCCACAGACGCAGTTGTGCGGGTTTGTCAGCATCAATTCTATAAGTGTACGTGCGTTTGGATAAACAGTTGTGTTTGCTGTACGGTTGATGCTTGCTGAATGTTCGACCAGCTACGTATCTTTTCAGGACCACGTTCACAGAAACAAAAACCGATGGTGATGTAATAAATGTGCCGTGACCCAAAACAATTGATAACTTAGAAGTCCTTCCATGTGGGTTTCGACGATGCGACCGATACCACTATTTAAAATTGTAAGTAGACTACTAGCCAAGTTTGATTGGGTCTCAGGACACTTGCAGAAAATCTGATTTTATTCTGAAAATTATCACCAAAAGCTGCCCTTCCGCGACAGGCCCAGGCTAGACGCGCCACTAGATACGATGGGGACCCTAACATGAGAGGTCGCTTGTCTGGAGCTCAAGCACGAATAACATCAGAATACCCCGAAGCAATTTTTATTCACTGGTTTTCAACTCGTTGAACTTGGCTGTGCAAAACTGTCCAAAGGAAATATTGATGATGAGAAACGCACTGGATACCATTCATGAGCTTTCCAAGCTTATTCAGTTTTCTCCAAAACGAAGAGATTTGTTCTAAAGAATGAGACTCAGTTTTGACTTTACTGGTGCTACATTGCATCCTTTGTGTCCTACGGGGTGCACTGCCGAAGCAATATCCTTGGAATCGGTTTTGCACAATCGCGAAGCTTTGCTACAAACTTGGATTTCTACTGCTGTTGGTAACGACGGGGTAACGTGCTTGGAAGTTACAAGCAAAGCAAGTGGAATTCATGTAAAGCTTGAGACATTTGATTTGTTTTATTTGCCATAGCTGTTTGCATTGCACCAAGTATTATTTATTCACAGAGCAGCTAGGTACAACCTTACAATGTAGGGACATCACTGTAACTGAAGCCGAAAGAAGTGCTGAAGTAGCATGCTGTGCTGCTCAGCGCTTTCGATCTGATTAAAGCATTTTCTCATTTTGAGATATGACCGTGCAGCAAGCTCAGGAGTTACAACTAAAGAATCCCCATATTCCGAGAGCGCGTAGACCTAAAAAAAACGCAATCTGGACCAAGGCCATGTACAACCAGTTCCCAGAAAGGTTATTATCGTATGATATACTTCGACATTGCCGACAGCATCAGTGGTGGAATACAAGAGATCCAACCAGGAAAATTTTGATCTTTATGCAAAATGCGAGGAATTGCTGATTTCGGCTGCAAGCATGATCGCAGAAAATGGAAGCCGTGAAAAAGCATTTTGGTGACCATCTGGATGCCTCAAGCTAAGCTAATCGGTTGACTGTTCTGAGTGATGCGGTATCAATGCGAATGTGAAAATGAAAAACGTAGTTTCTGTCACCCTTGCATTTACTTCGAATCGCAACATTTTTTTAAGTTCTGAGACTTCTGGAAATTATGTACGTTCTGCCACTTACAACTCCTTCTGCAGAGCCCTCTTTTTCACCTCTTCGTCGTTTGAAAATGTACCTTAGTTGTCTTGTGATTTCACCACTCTGCTTCTTTGTGACAATGTACAAAGTTATGGTTTAATTTTGAAGTCTTATCAAACACCGTATGATTCGCTTTTTTTCTTCTAATGCTTGGCCTCTGGCCATACCAATCATTTTTACCTTCCGCTACCGCTGTATCACAAAGGAGTTTAGCGCAGTTACCAAGCCACGTGCATGACCACAGCAGTGGCTCGAAAAAGGAGTAAAACCTAGCGCGTTTTCACCATCGGTTTTGTTCTTTTTAACTTGAACAAATAAATGCTAGACACAATTAAGGGGAATCTAATATTTATACAGTATCATAACTTCCAAGAAACTACGCTTGCCTAGCCAATGTTGACCTATTGAAACTTCAAAGGCATTTTTAGCAAATTGCAAATCAACAGAAAAATTTGACTCACTTAGATTCATCACCGCTAATCAAACTGTAACAATGACGTGTTGTTTCACACACACCATCAAAACAATTGTCGTGCTTTCCACCTGTACAATGACACTGAAATGTTGGAAGTGCCTATTAAAAAAACAAACAATATAAAGAACTAAACTCACATAGAAAAAGCTAAACACATGCAACAATTATTTGGGCAAAACAATTTAGATCTGATTAAGGAAGAACAACAAAAGCGTGAAATATTTTGGTGTTTTTTTTATCAGAGTTTTTCATCTGCTTTTAAAAGTGAAATTATTTATTACATACCTCACAACAACAGTTTGGTCTTAGCTAAAGTTACCAAATAAAAAATATTTGATAGTTGTAATTTAAAACAAATTTTTTTTAGCTTTTATTAATGAAGAGTTTAAACTTATCACCTTTTTGGTGTTTGATTGCATTTGAATGTAATCAATATACATAAAGAAACACTTATGTGATATCCAAATTCACACGCTTGCTGGAAATCAGAATAAGTACATTTAAATGAAGAACAGTTTAACAATTCACCCTTTTTAAAACTTCACTGATGCACATGACGAGAAATGCTCTTATCAGACAGATTCACCTTTACAAAAGTACTATCTGATAGATCAAACTAAATCATAAAATTTAAAAATTTAGAAAAAAACAAACATAAATCAGTGTTTTAGCAGTGCAATGTTTGTACCTACAGCCACCAAAACTACCATATCTTTAAGTTTTTATGCATGATGTCTCAACAGTACAAACGAGAAAGCAATTTAGTTATAACATTTGACTAAAAAGGCTAAATTTCATAAAATATTGTCAGATCAACAAGGTTAACTGCACTTCCAACAGGGGCAAAGAACTTGAAGTGCAGCAATGAGATAGAACTAACTAAGCTTTGACAACTAATATTAAGATATATGGCATCACAAAAAAGACATTTGTGGTTTTGCAACACATGATGCATCAATCACTTCTAAACAACTTGTATCACTACCAGTTGTAATGTGTTTAGATCTCAAAATTGCAACAAACCAATGGAACTTCAATGCCTACAACACGTCTGCTGCATGATATCTTTCAATCCCAGCAATCCTTTCTAATGTCATTTGTATAGCTACTTACAAAAGCAGGAGGCTAAGTGTTTTATCTTCAATTATACATCAAATCACATTTTTAAAATAGAAAGTTATCTTTTTAGTCTCTATCATAAAAACGATACTGCCAGTTACTGAAAACTGCCTTTTGTGAGTTTCTTGCAACCAAATCTCATTTTCTGAGTGTGCATCAGAAGTTGTCAAAGAACTAGAGATTGAGATCAAAAGATATCATAATGCAGTGGAATCGATTTTCTTTTGAACTTCTGCATGTTAGCTTCATTGGAGCATACTCAAAATGGCCAGCTTTTAGTGGCATAATATATGCAAATTTTGCAGATAACTCAAAGGAATGCTGAACAAGAATATACTGAAGCGCAGAGACTAAGTGGAGCTACCCAGTCTACCTACATTTCCCAGACCTTTTTTCACTGATACGTTTTGGTAATTTGTCCCAGAAAGTAATAACACTCACCATAACAGTATTCACTGGCCTACCTTTTCAGACATCGTGACCAAATTTACGTAATTTTTTTTCAGTCATTCCAAAAAAAATTTTGGTCTATGACCAAAAAAATAGTTTCCCACAGTAATCAGGCATATTGCAAGCTGCATGGAGTGCTAGCCATTGAAGATGTGTACAGCATGTCATTACACAATTACAGAATTTTATTATTGATCAAAATAGCTAAATAAAACAAGGTATCTTCTTGCAAATACAGCTGACAAAACAACAGAAGTTTTACTACATTTTGCAAACCACTGCTTATTACAAAAATGTGAAATCAAGCAGCATTAAACTAACCTCCTTTGCATAAATTTAAAATCCATACCAAACTTGCCTATATGCATGACTGCTTTAAATCAAAGAATCACAATGTTCCTAACCTAAGAAATGAGAAGGGTACATAATGGCATTCCATAATTGAAATTAATCATACTGAAATGTAGTGTGAGTTCTAATGATATTCCAAACTCTGTAGCAGCTCTACGCATTTCACATGTAGACCTTCAATGGGGTTCTACCTAATTTAATCCACATCTTATTAACATCAGAATGGTTGTAGAAGCCATCAATATTATGCAACCATAATATATCACTGTATAACAGATAACACATGCAAATGCCAATCGAGCTGCAAACCCACATTGCATAATTCAACAAGTGCACAGACACTGTAGCCACAACTACACACAGCACATGAAAAAGCAGCAGCATTGACATAATGAAGTGGCACTGTTACTTTTAAATGCATTTTGCTTATGACTATTCCTGGCAACATGCTTTAGCAGCAATACAATATGCAGTGGTCCTCAGATCCAGTTGGTCAGGAAAACTGATCCTAGTTACAACATTGAAAATGGAGTATGGATCTGCGTTTTACTTGGGTATTGATCGAATTTTTTTTTAATGACTGAAAAAAAAAATTAAGTCAATGAAGTCATAATGCCTTTTCACTCATAAAAATGTTTGAAAATGAAAATGTCAATTCAGTCATAATACCTTTTTCACTCATAAAAAGCATCTAAAAATGAAAATATGACAAAGTTTTTCAGCTATTTTGGACAAATGAACAAAATGTCTCAGCAGAAAAAAACAGGTATGGATCACTTTCCTGTTTACAACAAGATGGTTAACTTCAGGGTTGCCGAACCCTTTCTAGCAATGTCCAAGAATCTCTTGAAAGGACCATCTTGAAATTAGCTTTGCAAGCAAACCCATGATCAAATCAATTTTTCCAACCATCACATATTGACAAAATAGTCATTAAATACGCTAAAAGCATTTTGAAATTAAACAGTTGAGAGTGTGGCTTACATTGGAGATAATATTTTTGATGCAAGAGTTACCAGTGAAAAAGTACCAAACATTTTGAAAATCAAAAGCAAGTGCGAGAATCACAGGAATATTGGTGGGTCTTACAGCTGGCGTGCTGAAATCATATTGAAAAGCGCTCTATTGCCAGTGGGCTCACCAAGCTTTTCACACAGCAGGTCAGATTTTCTGAGTGAATCAGTTAACAATAAAGAAAAAGCAGAGGAAGCATGCTTTGTAACTACATGCCTTCTACCTGGCTTTACTGCTGGCCAGATGAGAACGTTCATTGTAAAGGTTGTGCTCCAGCAATGCCTGGTGGGAATATTTCTCAACCTCAACAATATATGATGGCCGAAGTGCAATTGGTTAAAAATGCAAATCAATACATAGTTGTATCATCAAGGGAAAAATCATGAAATTTATTAGATAGGTTTTGATCAATTGATGCATTTATTGTTTCATATGATGCAGCCTGTACAGATATGTCACGGCGATAGACATGAATATTTCTGGTAAATTTAAGCCAGCAGAGAAGGCCTTGCTGGTTCCAACTGCTTGCCACTGAGTAATTACACATTACACCCAGTCATTGCTTCTTTTCAACTATGTCATAAAAGAATCCCCATGCTCTGAGGAAAGTGAAATCAATATCAGTGTTAATAGCATCCTCACTTCCAATAAACTTAAGGTGAAAATGTGTAAATCTGTGCAAACAGCAATGATTAGAAAACAAAGTGATCTAAGGCAAAAAGACCACCATCAGCACAACAAAAATAGGTGAAACATCGTTTGATTCAAGGCAAAATGATGGTAGGTTTTTCAATGCTAGCATTGCTCCTGTTCAAAGATGTATCTTCACAAATATCATAGTCACCTAGGTTACCTGACACAAGTTACAGGTTACCTGACAAAAGTTACAGGTTACCTGACAAAAGTTACAGGTTACCTGACATAAGTTACAGGTTACCTGACAAAAGTTACAGGTTGCCTGACAAAAGTTACAGGTTGCCTGACAAAAGTTACAGGTTGCCTGACAAAAGTTACAGGTTACCTGACAAAAGTTACAGTAAAACAACCACAAACTTAAAGTTTGTTTTCAACACTATGATCAAGCACCACGTTTTGCATTTGTTTTTGCAGCTTGTAAGTGCTTCCTGATTCTATCATTGCAGTTTGTATGTATTTAAACATTTTTACCTTAAAATTTACTCACACGATAATACTATATTTACTTGCAAGCAAGATCTAACTGAGAAAATAAAACCTCAACATGTTTTTTACGATGATTCTTTATAAAGTTCATTAACAAAATAAGATTTGCTTGAGGTTGTTAAACATTTGTAAATAAATTTGCTGTAAATGAGTTTCCGTATAAATTGAAGTACATTTTCACTGTAAATTGCTATATGACACAACAGACCTCCCTTAAATGGTTGAAATAAATCTCAATGTAAGCTGTGTTTTATTTGTGGAGAAACATAGGAAAATTAACTTACTACATGCTACTTTTGTTTGTAAGTATGCAAGGGCCATCATTCTCAAGTATGATCAGCAACCATGACTTTCAAAAAATATATTGGTTGCAACTCTTCATTCGGAATCAAAATCATCATCCTAATTACTACCTGTTAGAATCAACAATACAAAAAATGTATGATCATCACACTTTACCGTAGTAATTCCATCCGCATCAGATGCTTCTACCAGGAATTGATTTTTTGCTCCATGCCATGACAAATTGTCATATGATACACTTGAGTTTTTGAGTTGGATGGTTCCTAAATAAGTCTGTTGTTAGCAATTACAAGTAGAAGCATAGGATTAAATTAATCATACACTGCACCTTAATGTTTAGATGAATTTTGCTGCAGCTCTAGCTGACACCAAGAGTTTCAGATTACTCTTAGCACTATTAGAGCCGCCTGGTTTCGGCGATTTTCGCAAAAAGGAAACAGCAGTTTTCGGTTGCCTTACCAACGCCCTAGCTCCTCCGCCCATTGCGCTAGAGAGCTGTTCAGCGGCTCAAACGGATCGGCCAGTCTAGTAGATT
>JGI24021J15306_10004842_pt1 | contig 15804 bp, 8 predicted proteins | sample Ectturendosymbi1_FD_15306 | JGI IMG/M metagenome (IMG submission 15306)
TCATCGCAGTCTTTGAGGTACTGCAACTGATGGGTGACGAACAGGACAGTTTTTTCAGCCAGTTCCTTTTTGATGCATTCGAAGAATATGTGTTTTCCAACGTGAGCGTCAACGGCGGAGAGAGGATCGTCTAAAAGGATTATGTCTCTACCACTGTACACGGCCCTGCAATGAAAAATTATCCAAAATGCAGAAAAACGTTTTTTCTTTATTTTTTATCATCCTATTTGCGGTTGAAAAGGCCCTAAAATATTTCTCAGCACAAGTCTTAAGTTCATCCATAAACAACTATTTGTAGTTAGCGCTCAATATGCGCATTCGTTTCTTGCAAAAGATGAATAAATTTATCGGAACCGCTGTTGTCAAAAATGAAATAATGAAATAGTCAGTCTTAACTTATAAGCCGAAGACAATTTCGTATCGAAACGCGCCTTCACTCGCATTACACAATTAGTGTGAAGATAATTGAATACTTTCATGTTTACAGTCATTCGATAAACTATGAAAGAGCAAACACCGATAGTGGACGCAGAACCAAACAATGACATGGCGTCGCTTTTCTCACTATCATGCGCTGCGTGGAGCAGTTCCATCATAAACTTAGACTTGGTTGCAAAGTTTGCTAGACATCAAATCTTGTGATGCGATTTATTTTTGCGTACTGCATGTGTGTCGCTGCTGTGCTGTATTACAGATTACCAACATGACTATATCGTGAGGACGTAGCTGCCCGTATTCGAGAATGTTAAATGCCAACCTACACACTGTTTTTCTCAAACGAAAGCACACCAAAATCCGCAGCCAAGGATGTTTTCATTGACTCTCTGGGTTCAGCGCAATTGGTTTGCGAGATATGATCAGAGAAGTGATCTCGAGCGGGTAAAGTGGCTGGCACGGTTTTCCAAATACTATTTTTATGTTCCTCTAAGCGTACAGGAATCACCAAACTTTTCGCGGTATTAATTCATTTGTCAAAGTCAGGTTTGATAATGCCTATTCTAACATGAGATACCATTCCAATGCAAAAAAACGTGTCATTACCTTGCCAAGCTCACACGTTGCTTTTGTCCTCCTGAAAGGTTTATTCCTCGTTCTCCGATCTCGGTAAGATCACCGTCAGTTAATATTTTGAAATCGGATTGAAGAGAACACGCTTCCACAACTGTACAACAAGTGAGTCGTAAAACATCAACTTTCCTCAACTAAATTACTAAAGTCAAGTATCATTCCCACATGTAATGCATAAAAGAATCACTTATGCCCTGGAAAACATCATATTTTTATAGCATCTACAGTAAAACGTGCAGAGCTGATAAATATTTGAATAATTGATTAACCGATTAATAGATGATTTTATAAGTTTATACAACCTTGGAAACAGGAGATTGTGTCAATGAACTAAAACCATTTTGAAGAAATATTCTTACAATTAAATTACTACACAATGAAAGTGTCACCTCTGTTGTATTTTCGTTCATTCCATGATGTTCCAAACAATATATTCTCCCTCACCGAATCGTGGAAGATCCAAGCTTGCTGTGGAACGTAAGCCAGTTTGCCGTCAATACCAAGCGAGCCTCCTTTAATTCGAAGCTGACCCAACAGAGCCGAAATCAGTGACGACTTCCCACTTCCAACAGAACCACATATTCCAAGGAGTCTTTGACATAATGATACAAGTGTTAAATTTGATTAAAAAATCTTACAACAGATTGCAATAGCTGTAAGTACTTCTTTCGTTCATTCGAAGTGTCTGAACGTAGTCCTGTTTTCGTTGAAGTGATTCATTATTATCTGTAGTGTGTACAGTAAGCAAACTTTAACCTTGCGGCAATCTTCTGAGGAATTTGCCTACTTTCTGCTTTCATTCTTCTGCGACGATTAAGACTTGCAAGCGTATCTATTTTTCATAGTTAAAGGCCACAAAGATTGCGGCAAGTAAATCAGTCACAGTTTATTGACGGTGAAACTAGTTTCGCGTTTTCCAACGCATCATCAGTCCTGTAAATGTAAGACAAATCTCATCACTCTTGTAAATGTAAGACAATAAATGTAAGACAATATCTGTAGTGTGGTTTCGCTTGCGACGTACAAATATAGCGTGTGCCAAGACCGTACCCTTTCTGACAGTATCAGTGTTATCAAGAATATTTGTATTAATTTCGTGAGAAGCAAAGTATGGACAAATAGAAACGTAAGGAAAACATTTTGTTTCACAAAACTAAGCAACAACTTTTGTCTACTTAAAGGATCTAAGATGCCTCTACTGTTTTTATGAACCTATTATTACACAAACATCGCGTATAGTATTTACTGGTGTCTAGAACAGGTTTCGGCAACCTACCGCCCGCGGACCGGAACCGGCCCGCCAAGCAAAATAATCCGGCTTGTAGCCCCTTTACCAAATTGTAGTATTTGTGTAGCCCGTTTTTTTGTATTACATTGTATGAATCTTGCCTCATTGCAACTTCTTGTATTGTATACGTATGAGCAAATACTTATGAGAAACCGCACTGTGTGATAAATGCATTGTCTGTTGCATTTTGGGCTTGCATTATGAACTGTGAAAATCAGGAGTTAATCTGATTAGAATTTCCTAAATTCACAAGTTCATCAACAGCATAAACAGCTATGGGAACGTAATGGTTGGTGGAAAACTAGTACGGCCCGTCATTCCTTGCAGAGTTTGTTTTTGGCCCGTGACTCGGGAAAGGTTGCCGACCCCTGGTCTAGAAAGTAATGTGGTGGTGAATTGGAAACACAAATGCAGTGAACCTTTACTTCCGTCTTCAGTAAAGCATTTGCACAGTACCTTCCTTTCGGAACTTCCAAGTTCAACTCGTGAATCACTTCTGTATTTTCTTCATTTCCTGTTGAACTTCCGCTGTTTTTCCCGGTCTTCTTTGATGATGGTGATTTTGATTTTTTCGCAGGTTTGCTTTGGACAGGCTTAGTAAAAAAAATTAAGATTAATATTTATACATGTGCAATAAATCATAAACAAGATTCCGCGGCCCAGACGAAGTGTTTCGCAGATTCCGCTGTGTTTCAAAATCAATTAATAAATTTCCATTGACAACTTGCAGTTCAACGTTTGCCTCTGAATAAATTTATTAACATAATGCAACCTAAACGCTTGAGAGGCCTCTGCACTTCGGTCAGAGTGCGAAGGAGTATAACGGTTTTGTTTCCTTGAAGTAGACCTCCATTACCGCAAACCTAAAGCGCCGTTAGACGTATCATAGAACCTTGCTTAGACTCGATAAAGCCATAAACAAACTGACTTTTCTTATGATACAGTAATTGATAAAAAACGGAAAGGTACTGGGAGTGATGAAAAGCGCAAGGAAGATCCCATTTAACACAAAATGATCTTCGGACCTGGATCGGCGGCAAGGCAGAATCGTTAGTTAGGGTCTATAAACTATTATATTCTCAGNAGTGATACCTTCTTATGACTCTTTCAATTGCAATAGGTATATTTGGTTTGAACTCATGAGCAATATCCTTATTGTATCTTTTTTAGGGCACGGAAGACTGGTGCAAAAAGCAGTTATGCCCACATTCCGTGGTTGCAAACACTGTGCTTTACAGCATCAACTGCTCGGAGTAAAGTGTTGAGATGAATCTTTCAATGCGTGCACAGAGTTTAGGTAACCTTTTGCAAGGACAATCATCCAGTTTGAAAACCAACATAGAAATGACCTGGCAAATTTTGAACTGTTGACTTTCTCAAAGTACAATAAAATTCGCCAAACCTGAGTTTTTTCCACTACATCCCAAGCTCCGGTGAAATTTTCAAACTCAACTGCATTGTCAGTTTTGTTTGGCGGTCTGTAATATATTTCCATTTCTTCCATTGTCAACAAATCATCAATGCGACGAAATGTAACAAAGACCTGTTGTAACACAAACCGATCAATAAATCTGGGTCAAAATCGTGCTGGAGCTTGCAAACAGATTGAAAAGATTTGCATGCAATCTTGTGGGACATTTTTAGATGGTAACAGCTGTTTTTAAAACGTCCATCATGATTCTTTCAAATCAGGTCTTTGACCGGTGAACTTTTGAGAATTGACATTAGTCTCTGTGCACGAACAGTTTCACAACGAAGCCAAATGCAGTTACCAATCATTTTTTGGCAAATTTTGCAAAACTTTTGGGAAACGCTAGGCCTATACTGTAAGTACTTGCGTGTATGAAGAACTAGATGTACCATTTATTTTTAACATGACACGGCTACAAGACACAAACCAAAGGTGTGTTTTCTTGAAAGCAGCTTTTGTTTCAATTTCTCACTGCAGGCGTTACTGTCAATTAAATGCAACATTTGAAATTTTCACTATTTTCATATGTAGTAATAACTGGTGCCATTTGAAGTCATAAAAATCACATTTTATTCTGTGCTTCAGGAAGCTATCAAACGAATTTGAAATACAAATCGCACCCCTACAAAGTCTATAACAAAGGTTATAAAGTCCTAAAAAGTCATATTTTCCATGTTAGATCATAAAGTCATATTCTGCATATTTTCAACCAAATTCAATAAGGAAACCAATAAAACACTCTCAAAATATCAGGTGAAACTTCTATATCGCTAGGTCTAAGCTAAATCCCGCAAACTGAACCCACTTGAGCACCGTGCTAAATTGGCAAAGACGTTGGTGAACCAAGTTATTTGATGAAATTAAATACAATGCCTAAAATGCATGTTCTTGCTGCCCCCAAAGAAATAAACCAATGTCCATGCATATTTTCAATTTGCTTCAAACTATATGTTTTGCTTATGTTTTGAGCTGCTTATTTTAGTGGGGCGTCAGCAAACCATAGGCTACCATCTCTTATGCCTATTAGCGCTGCTAATGCTTATTTGTACAGTGGATGTATACTCTGGCTTAGTCATTTGCTCAGATAAAGTCATATTTTCTGAAAAATAAAGTCACATTACAAAATATTTAAGGTCATAAAAAACCGGCCCTAGTAATAACCCACTCAGATCTCCTATTTTTGTTNGTTGAACTATTCCATCTTTCAGGAAATCCCACCACAGTTGGAAAGCACTTTTCATCATTAATTTCACAAAATTTTTGAAGCGTGTCAAAAAAGATGGGCCTCCATTTTTCACATGCTGCACAGTAAATAACAACACTGTTTGTGTCCCAAAAAATCCTTTAAGTCCAGGGTTGGTTGACTAGATGAACGCCGTGGTTCCTCACCAATCCTATATGACACAGCACCCCACCTCGTTTGCACTGATCAACTATTGCGTCATTGCATTTTAATTTGCTCTAACGTTCAATATTGTGGTTGGTTTGCTTAGTACAATTGCTTCTTGTAGTGCTCCTGTTTGTTGGCTGAGTCATATGAAACAATTAACCATTGTCCATTGTCCATTGTCGGAAGGAGTTTTCCATGGGGTGGCCGAAGGGATTGTTTCCAAGGGATGTCAACATTGGTGAAAGTTCATTTCAACAAGTCGGAACTACGAGAAAAGCATTTTTCTGCTAAACAATTAATAAGAAACATCAAATTTCAAAATCCAGGGTCTTTGGCCTCCCTCGTTCCGACACCCATGCTTTTATATACAAAATGTGTTCAAAAGATATACCCTATACCCAAAGCACGCTGCTCGATAGTTTTTGACACTGTTTTAGATGTCCGCAACGAGATCAGAAAAACAACGTCTGAAACGTATTACCGACCTGGTTAGAATTAGAACGGTTCTTTCTACACTAACAAACGACAACTGAAGTCCCACGATAGGGGCCGGGTAAATAGGTAAATGACAATCGTGTTTCCAAACAAAGCTTGTGCAGTTACATGTGCATGGAAAGCATACGAACTGCTGGCACGACAATTCCAAAACAAAAAATGATTGAAAGGCATTTGCCATGACATTGTTCCCAATTTAGGGTTGCTCTGCTGGATATCGTCAAAAACAATCTCATAATCGCATGGTAGATTCCTGCTTGACCTAAAAGCATATTTTTCTGAAATACACTTAGCGCCACTAATAACGGTCGAATTTCAATCAAGTTTAATACTGCTTCACATGCCACGAAGGTGGACTCCTGATGTGAAGAAAAAACATAAACTCCGCTTGCTCAAATTTAAAAAAGAAGTTGCGACACTATTTAACAGAAGCAAGACACCGACAGTACAATGTCTAATAATTTGCGTTACATAAATAATCCAAGCCTTTTTTTGCTTGTGATGTGTCTGTCTACAAACATTTTTCCACTTTTTCAGTCAACACCACCACAAGTTTACCAACCTAAAAATTTAAACTATTGATGGTTGTATTGTTTATCTGTTGTAATTTAAGCGAGCGCAATAGCAACAAAAGCTGAATATTGGCTGCGGACTTTACAGACCGCATACAGTTTTTCATGTTGTTATCTCAGGCCAACTTTATATCACAGCGAAAAACTTTATATCATAATGTTCACTACAACAGAGAGACTTGTACTATTTCGTGATTACATTGAAAACCCGGCGCTGATAACGCAGTTACCGTATCAAAGCAAACTAGGAAAATGTCGGATTTTCCCAATAAGTGCAGTATCAGATACTGTAGCTTATCAGTTTTGGAAGGGTATTATTTACGTTCAATGGTTCCTCTTAATTTTCAGTTGCACAACCTGAGCAAGGCGACGCTTATCTTTGCAAAATCTGTCCAATACATGGCTATTTGTCTGCAGAAGTTGCCTAAGAGTTTGCTTGTTGTGAGTTTTTCATATTGCATTCCTGTTTTCATTGCTTCCTTTCAATGCTACCATCAGGCATTATAAAATAAATTTGTAACAAAAACAGACCACTTTTGCACAGCCAAACGGCAAATAGACAGCCGCGCTGTGTTAGCGAAAGCGATTGCTTTTGCGATTAGCTGAACAAAGCTAGGCATTTCTAATGCGGAAAGAAATGACGGAACAATATTATCGCGAAAGAATAGCATTCTTGATACTATTCGATAGCAGAGGCTTGTTGAAAGTCGTAAATCCTGCAGTTCAACTAAGGTAACAGCACTGTTTTGTTAAAATTAGATCCTGGGTTCTTACATTGGGCCGCGTGAAGGTTGCAAGGCTCGCGAGTACGGCAGCGACATAGTGTTGAAAAATAAGATATGCATTGTTTTTATTGCTTGGATCCCGTACACCCCCGCTCCTACACCACCGGCCAAAGGCACACCTACCTCCGCAACAGCTTTCACTGCTTGAGGTAGAATGGATATTATGATCCTCATGGAGTTGAACACCGAGATGATGGTGAACGCCTGATAAAAGATTATATAATGTTTTGTAACAGAATTTTTGACATGAGACTTGATCAAACTCCGTTTAATAGCTTGCTATTATGTTAAACGCACGTGTGCAGCAATTTCACTTCAAGGCAACAACAACAAAGTAGCGCTGATGCAAAGATTTCCATCCCATATTTCNATTTATTCACGGAGGAAATTTTTGCTTGTGTAAGGTGGTTTTCCAATGATTTTGTTAGCCCCTCACAGGAAATCACATTTCGATTTTTTCTCCTGCGTATTAGCACTTCGTAGTTAAACGATTCGGTATTAACTCCTGCGTAATAAAAAACTTTAAAAGTTGCAATTTTACTTCGAATAACAAATGATTTTGTCTTTCCTTACGAACTGAGACTAATTAATTTTAACTCGTGATCAATTACACCATAAATTGTGAAGTGGATTTCCAGAAGAACCTTATAATCCTCAAAAACATATATTTGCAGCACAAGGGAGCAGTAGTTATCCCTCGGCAGGGACCGAGTTTCAGGGGTAGGGACATGTCACCCCCAACTTTTGGACAAGGGGGGATACAATGTCTTTTGTTCCCCCAATATTTTCTCATAAAAAATAATATAGTGTACAAATATCGTGGTTACGTTCCTCTTGAAAACCCCCAACATAAATTTGGCAAATCTAAATACTATCCCGATGTACATGACAGACAACGCAATGATTTAGGCGCACTTTTGGCTGCCATTGAATCTCAGAGATGCATGTTTATTTCTTGGAATTGCATCATGTAACTGCCAATTATTTCAGCATCAGAGATATATGTTTATAAATTCTACTTTTAATGTATTGTTAATTTTTAAAAGAGAAATTGAAGTGTTGTGTTTGTTTTATCTACTTTGGCAAAGAACTCTCTAAGTGCTACTAGCAACGTTTTGTGTACTTAGTGAAGAAGCAAATACCTAAGTAATCATTGTCAGGTATTAGCACAGTACTACGCAAGTGCCATAACACCATGGGCGTAGGTAGGAGCACTTGGGCCATGGTCCCCAAAATGTAACATTTCCGTAATTTGCCTCCACTTTTGTCAATTTTACAAAGAAGTCTTACTACGGTGAGTGAACGTTATGACGTCATCGAAACGCAAACAACAACATTATCGGTATATTTGTGTGATGTGCACAATAACACGCATTTCACCCAAACTTTGTTTCCCCGAAGTTTTCTAGCAACTCGGTCCCTGCCCCTCGGCATGAAGCGCCACGTTGTATTGTTTGATCACTAGCAAAATACATCTAGCACAACTAAGGTTGCCAGACATCCTTGAGCGCCAAGAATTGTCCTTGAATTAGCTATAAAAACTCGTTATGTCCTTGATTCTTGAAAAACATATTGTTGTCCTTGAATATTTTCCGGTGTCCTTGAAAATTCTTGAATTGATTTAAGTTGTTCATTTTTGAACTATTGATTCCATTGAACATTCAAGAATCAAGAATAAAAAACGTGAATGAACATGACAATGTGTAGATTTTTTCCATTTAAGCAGTTGTGTAGTAAAAGTAAAATATTCAAGAACGGTTGTGTCATCTCATCATATTCATACTTGTTTTGTTGAGTTTTCAATTCATACATGGCTAGCTGTAGCCTTGCTTGCTCATACCTCAAAACTTGCTGAAAGGGTGAAAATAGCCATGGGTGTCCGCAGAAATTTTTCCAGGGGAGGGGGCAACGTCATCATATTACTTATATTTTTCAGGTTCCTGATGTTGTAATGCAAATGGACGTTCACAAAACGCTTTACTGTTTCTGCACCACAAAGAAAATGGACCATGAATGCACGCGCTCCATTTGCATCTATTTTGAAATCTTTTTCAAGTGGAGCTGAATACGAGTTTGCCACAAAAGTGAACTTTCTCTCATCTGTTACAGCGTTTGCTGAATTGGTGCATAAATCTCGTTATCATTGTGAACTCCACCATGAGCGTCGGAAGGGGGACAAGGTTCCCTGGATATTGAAACTTTCACCAAAAAAGGTTGTTTTCTTAGTTTCGAGTGGGAAAAAAATTTCACCGCTTTTATCCCCCCCTAGAAAAAATTTGAAAAACCCCACAGTTGTCCCACCTTGGAAAAGATCCTTCCGACGCCCATGAACGCCACACAACAGAGTCTGAAATGGACTTGAACGATCAACAACTACGTTTGCGGTTCTATCATTAGTCTGTGCTGGTTGAGTGGAACTCATTTCTGAAATCTTTTGTTCGAATGTTTTTCTACACTTCGGCTATCAGAAATGCTTTTTTTCATAATATGTCCAATATCCATTTCTGCGAGCACTTTCTTCAAATAAGTGATCTTTTAAGACAATCCGCGACCAGATCAACATCGCGGTGAAGAAGCAAGAAAGTTAGGCACTCTCGCAAAACTGTTTCAAACAATTAGAAATAGACCTGTATCTTAACACGACTATCGGACAACTTTAGAACTTACTAAAATTAGAATACCACGCAGGCGTAAAAACTGAGCAGGATCAATTATGAAAACTCCCCACAGCAAGTATAGCTTTGTGTTTAGTACTCGCTGAGAAGTCAGAACTAAGCATTAACGAAAAAGACGTATTCCGACAAACCTTTCACAGAGTTATTTCCAACAAGCCACATAGTTTTATACTGTGTGAAAAGAAGTCTGCGTAAGCGTAGTTTAAGCTCTTCACTCAAGCACATTGGTCACAATCACACACTATGATGGATTTTTCAAACTTGTGGAAGCATTGCTACTGATTCACCCCTGCTGCTTTTCACACAGTATGAAAAGTACGTCTTACCGTTATCAGTAGTCACTGTCTGGCTGCATCACCAGCCAAAGATTCTGAGGTCATCAGTCACTTACGGAAATACGCAATAACTATCGTAAGTTGAAGTATGTTATTGTTACGCAACAAATGGCAACAGTAGAACAATGCGCTCGCAAGTTAGGCAACGTAAATCTGCAGACGAAGGAGTGGTCATGAGTGAATTGCAAGCTCATCACTGCTTCACACCCGAATAGTGAAGCTGGCTCTTGTGTAGTGTGAGTGCCATACCGGTAAATAAAGTGTTATTGCAAGAATTAAATCAATTTAATTGGAATGAAGATGCTGACTTCAAGCTTTCTAAAAATTTTTGTTTCTTAGTCTCAGTTCCCAATACTACATTGTTGTCCATCAAACTCATCACGCAATGCCATCATTTCTTGGTAGGTCATTGACAAACCTATGTTGCAAAGGTATTGATATGAGTTAATGCCAGCAATTCATCCGATGCCTTTTCCGGTGTTGTTAGTCAAGGTCCAGAAGTCGATATAGGAAAATTTTGTATGTCAATCAAGCGCAGTACGTGAATGCATACTTTTTTACTGTCGATGGATAAGGCTTGTCGGATGAAGTTACTCAGCAGCAATAAGTACTTTCCATGGAAACAAAGAGTTTGAGCTGCTACACTTTTCACTTCTCATTACGATTTCGTAGCGTGCGCAACGAATAAAGCAGAGGTTTTAATTTACTGCATACTCGAGTGAATTGTTAATGCTAAGGGAATTACATTAGAATATTCCTTGAAGTCTTTTGAAACATCCTATGCATTGTTTTGCCAAGAGTGCTGCGATTTCTGTTACTTCAGTCAAACGAATCTGCACTGATACGACACAAACTACAGTGTCTGATGAAGTGCAATTATTTAAGTCAGAAACCTGTGACGATTTACAACAACTATTTTAGGCTACTCACGATTATACCAGTAAGAAAGCAGTATAATATTTAACTATATACCAGTGTTCTTGTGCAATACATTACTAGCGACTTTTACAACTGATTCAATCAACGAGATTTGCGCTCACATTCGTTTTTACCCCGCAAACACTCGCACAGTACAATCATACGCCCCAAGCTGATTTTGTTCCAACCTTCGACGCATCAAGTGGTTTCCCGAGAAGTGTGTGCACGGTGAAGGTGAGAACTGTTGAGAAGACGGGGACGATCGGCACCAGCGACACTTGTATGCTTTGGATGAAACCAGCTTCGCTCAGAACTCGACGTTCATGGTTTCGAATGATCGCTTTGATAAAATATTATCGTTGGAAAAAAGGATTCGGCAAAACTGCATAAAAGGAAAAGTACTGGAAGTAGCTAGTGTGTAGGAAAGAGCAGAACATTTCTACAGTTGCAGAATGTCAAGAAGTATTGACCGGCTGATGGTTCATTAAAAGCTGATCGTTCATTTTTGATTAGAAACCGATTTCTCGTAACACCACGCATCTTCAGTCCGAAAATCTTATTCACATAGAATCTTATTCAGTTTATTTTTGAATACGATTGTTGAAATGAAGATGCGTAGTGTTACGTGAAATTGATATCCTATTAAACAAATTTGCTGATGGATCCAAACCCTTCACATTTATGGATACTAGTGAAGGTCGATCGTTGTTTTATTTTGTTGCTTTTGTGTAACTGTAGTAACAAAAAAGAGTAACTGCAGCAAACAGAGAACTGGAAAAGCTTAGCATAACCAATGTACTTTATAAAAAATCACAAACTCAACTTCTGTAAAAATCAAATTGCTCAAGCGACTTTGCCTTCGCCTTGTTTAATGCCTTCAGCCTGTTCATCCGGTGACCCGTATTTTAATACGTGCATCTCTCTAGGTTCGAAGAGTGTGATTCATTCCAAACGTCGATTTAAAGTCTAACATTATGGGACAGCGTTTGACGGATAGCACTGTCATGCCATTTCGCAATTCATGGTGTGGGCATCAGAGACCTCGTACTGAGTGGAGAAACGATATGTTCTCTCCTATCTCTGGCGTCTTGCATGTGCTAACAAGATGTCAGGACGACATGCGTCTGTTTGGTTGTATCGTAACAGCTGTGACAAAGAAGTTGTTTTTCTGTTTTTTTCCACGCCTAGCCTATGGTAAAAGTGCAGCGTGGATCAAATAGAATTTTTTGTGACAATTCGGCCATCATGTGCACTGTACAGATCACATTCTACTGACCGTGACAGCGAGTGTTTTGATAAACTTAAAGACCGAAATCTGAGCTGTGGAACGCACACCGTTTTGGTACGTAAGTTTCATTATATGTCTCTTTAGGAAAATTTAGCGAGCGGTTGCAGCTTGGTAATCTGCACTGATGTTATACCTTCGCAATCAAGAGTTTGAGATGCTGATTTTACTAACCGCATTGCGTGCTTGTCTGTCGCGCGCTCAGCCAGTCGGTTGTGAAGTTTGTTTGCTCAGTTTAGCTGCGTTGATTCACTGCTTTCAGTTTGTTTCTGTGCTTCAGAAACCACATCCAACGGTTCATCCCTGTTGAGTTTGGTTCTTGATTTGTGACAAGGGTTTGTGCTGATTACTCTACCTTCCCCTCCGTTTGCAATTTCTGTAGGAAATGGAAAGTCTACAGTCCAGTCGATCCACTGACTTTGTAAGGTTTCAGTGCGGCGTGGTCGTTGCGTTACGCGTTTCAAACCCTCTGCGGACTAGCTCCCCACACGGCTCGCAACTAAGGCTAACTGCCGTAAACATGGAATTCGTAAATTATCCTGTAATGAAAAACCAGCTGTGTAGGTGTTATTTACCAACCTATTGCTTTCGCGAAGCTTTTTTCCCACGCGTACATCTTGATGAGTTTCACACAGGTCAGGATTTCATTCATCATTCTCACTCTCTTGTCAGTTATTCTAACGCATTTTCGTCGAAATGTAGCCATGAGCTTTCCCATCATCATCTGCAAATAAGGTTTTAAATGCTTTTTTACGTGTTAGCATTGAAACCATGTCAAGAAATAGTGAAGTTCATCGTCTAGAAATATTGCGATTATGCTTGCAGTTGTTAACTGTACGTGATAACGTACTTGCAATCAGTAGAGCTGTGCCAAAAAATGTGTGGGAGAAGCATCACTATATTAAGGACGTAATCTTTGTGCTGTATATCACATCAAATGTCTAAATTTATGTCACTTAGCCACGTTGCAAAATCTCTGTCACCTTCCCGTACTGTTTAATGTATTGAATCCTCATGTATCCTTATGATGTGGAACAATTTTTTATTCAAAATTACGAAATTGGGATTATGATCATTACAATGTTTTGAGTGTGATTATGACCTTGACAGTACTGTTGCGTTTGGCAACGCATGGATAAGTTTGTGACGTAATTATATGCTGTGTTTGTAAATTAGGTATCTGAATGCGGTAGCTAACTTTGGAGTTTATCTAGCTTTCAATGAGTTGTGCTTTTGAGTGATTTGTATGCGGCGCGGGTCTCTCTCACTGAATGCTGCCAAGTGCATGAATTTAATGAATGAGTCTTTGTTCAACATACTGATATCATAGGTTTAGTCATTGTGAATTTCTTTTGTGGAAACACAACTGCATTACATATGTCTCACTGTAATTTGTGGAAGGGGTTCGTTACTGTTAGGTTATTTTGGGTTGCAAAATGGGTCGCTGCATGAAATATGAAAAACGCTGGTCAAGACCATAACTTAGCGAAGATACTTGAAAAAAAATTTCGTTTATTTTCAGGGGGAAAATGGGTTCGAAACCATAAATTTAGGGGGTGCTCTTAACTTTTTTTGTTTCGTATAAGCCTATTGTACTTATTCAAAGCATACAAACATTACAAAATTGCAGAGGAGATTTCCTTTGATGTCCTACAATATCCTACCAAATTTGAAGTGAAAATATTGAAGAGTTAGAAAGGTATGGAAGTTTGTATTAACTTTTAAGGACCGCAATACCACTCACTGTAGCGGATTTGAATTAGTCCAGTCATAAATTTCCAACAAATAGAGCTAGGGAGCTGTTCAAACCTGTATAAAAGCAGAAATCTCCTATGTTCGATTTTAAAAAATCCGGGAACTTTTGGGTTTGAACCTTTTTAAGGCGATGTCATGAGTGGGCGATGTCAAGGGATTTTTGGATGACGTCATTGGGGCCTGAGGAAAAACATAACGGGTAAATTCTCTGTTTTTTCTTTTAAAATAAACAAGGCGAAAATCCGCACCTTAAGAGCCCTTGATTGGACTTAGAGCGTTAGTGGTTAGGAAGTTATAGCCCAAAAATACAATAATGAAGTAATTGGTCCCTTAGGGTATTTATTGATTAATTTGTGGGTTTTAGGTAATATAATGTGTTGTTTTTTCAATAAGAGCTGATGATATCTACATCGTAGGCGAAATATATACTCTGTAAGATCTCAAAGTGTCTGATTCTTTGCTGAGAAAGGATTTTTTGCCATAGAGAGTGTTCTTTCTTTGAATTCATTAATCGATTTGTTGTTTTTTCTTTCTAGCGCAATCGCGAGTTATTGCCGATAATTACCTTTACGTCACGATCCTAGCTTGTGCGGGCCTTAAAGGGTGGGGGTGCGAGAGTCACTGCAGTTGCTTTGAGGCAATTTCGGCCTAACTCGCCGACCAACCGATAGCGCTGGAGAATTAGTGAAGACATCACAAAATGCGATTTTGAATGTGCTTCGGGATAAATGAAAACACAGGTATTTTTTGATTTGAAGTTATGCCTGGCAGTGTGAAGTAACTGTGACATATGGAAAGATTACCCGAGATTCTCCTAGATGGGACAGTTTTGTTAGTTTCTTGTCAAAGCACAATGTCAACCTTGTGGTTTAGAAGTAGTTGTGACAGAGATTCGCATTTTGACATTGGTGCGACTTCAAATTTTAGACATAGGATCGTGATGGCCTTACTTAAAAGTACGGACTGAAATTTTGGGATCGTTTGGAGCCCGCCAGTCTGTCCATCACGGAGAACCAGGAAGGTATTTTTGATAACCTGAGCTGCTTCCGATCCAGTTGTGGTTTTATGTATTTTTGTCACGATGTGTTGGCTGTGGTTTGGCCTTATGCAACCATCTCGTCAGCACGGACGACCATAAGCTGACAGAGCTTGTCTGAATCATTAACACAGTTTCTTCTCAACACAAAGACATTGTGTTGACCAAGTTCGTTGAGAAACTGATAATACTGTTTCTCATGATCAAATTAACGGAAATTTTCTCTGTTCAAAAATTTACATAAAATAACAACCATGGTGCTGATGTTATGGGCACAAAAGAAGAGGGAAATAGCTCCTCATTTCTGCTGACTAAACTGTGCTTTCAATAGATTTTATTTTTCCAATACTCTGAATCAGTTNGGACTATTGTTAGACGTTTATCCTAATTTTCAAACAAACAACTTTTTAACTGTTTTTTTGTGTAATGCCTATACTTACCTGAATGGGAACAAAAGATAAAAATACGACGATTCCAATTATTGCCGTCCAGCCCAAATATATGCAACTAAATATTGTAGCGACAAGAATCATGACAGGTGCTCCAATTACAATACTGATGTATATCATCATGTCTGCCAGCCGCTGTCCATCGTTAGCTAAAAGATTGACAAGCTGAAAAACAACAGCTGCATTGATTTGAATTCAAATATGACAATTACTGTCACTGCAACTTACGTTTAATGTACTGTACAAGCCAGTGGCATATCTAGGGTATGACAGGCATGGCTT